>ERZ827440.1102-NODE-1102-length-31952-cov-4.086873_pt1 | contig 31952 bp, 30 predicted proteins | sample MGYA00519774_ERZ827440 | MGnify/ENA primary metagenome ERZ827440 (study PRJEB31778, sample SAMEA3449302) | human gut metagenome | biome: human gut; feature: human-associated habitat; material: faeces | place: United Kingdom | collected 2010/2012 ... | reverse complement strand
TGCTATTACTGTGTCTTTATCTGTTATACATGCTATATGCCCTGTTGTTTTTGCTAGTGTTTCTGCATATTCTGTTGCGAATTCTGAAAGTTCTCCTATTGGAGAATATTTTTTTAATATGATTCCACCTTCTCTGTCTGTAAATATTTCTAGTGGATCTCCCTCTTTTATTCTAAGTGTTTTTCTTATTTCTTTTGGTATAACAATTCTTCCTAAATCGTCAATTCTTCTTACTACACCTGTAGCTTTCATATATTTTCCTCCTTGTTTGCTAATTAATTTTTACAAAATTATTATTACAAAAAAGAGCAAAATTATTCATTTTTTAAAATTTTGGAAGCTTTTACATTTTTTTAGGAAAATAACCATTTCATTTTCTATAAATTCCTATATACAATGATTATTTCTTATTTTTATTTAATTCATTATAACAATTCCTGCAAACGGGAATATATTCTAAATCTCCAATTTTTATATCTCCATTTTTTTCACCATTTTTGTAATAGCTGAATACTGCATTATCTCTTTTACATATTTCACAAATTGATGTCATTGTGTGTACATTATCTGATACACATAATAAATCTCCCATTTTTCCAAATGGTTTTCTTTCTGATGTTAAATTAAGTCCTGCTATATAGAATTTTTTTCCTGCCTCAGCCATTTCTTCAATACAATTTACATTGCCATCTAAAAACTGAAATTCATCTATTACATATACTTCTGCATCATAGTTTTTAATATCATCTATTTTCTTTATATTTACTGATTTTAATTTATTACCATTTCTATCTGTTATATAATCTTCTGCAAATCTTGTATCTATTTTGGGCTTAAAAATTTGTATTTGTTTTCCTGCAATCATTTGTCTTTTAGCTTCTTCTATTATTTTATTACTTTTTCCACATTTCATTGGACCTGTATATACATTTATATCACCCATTTTATTTTTTCACCATTGTTCCTTTTTTGATATTTTTATAAGAGAAATTATACCAATGTAGTATTATTTTTTCAATATGTATTTATAAATTTTCTTACTTTAATTTTGGCTTTTTAATGCATATATTAATTTCTTAATATTAAATTAATCATTATTTTGTTATTTTTTTATATAATTTATTGAGGTGTTGATCTTGTTTGTATTTTTTAAAAGCTTTAAAATTCATTTAAAATTTATCACTATTTTTAGTACTACCATTTTGTTGTTTTCTTCTGTTTGTGTTTATTATAATGTAAAAGCCAATAAAATTCAAAATATTCAAGTTCCTATTATTATGTATCATAGTGTTTTAAAATCTAAAAGTGGTAAATATATTGTACACCCTGAAACTTTTGAAAATGACTTGAACTATATAAAAGATCATGGATATACAACTATTACTATGACTGATTTGATTAATTATGTTTATTTTAATACAGAATTGCCTGAAAAGCCAATTATTATAACATTTGATGATGGACATTATAATAATCTAACATATGTTTTACCTTTGCTAGAGCAATATGATATGGTTGCAGTAATATCTGTTGTTGGTGAATATACTGATAGATATTCAAAAAGTAATGAAGCTAATCCTAATTATAGCTACTTGAGATGGTGTGATATAAATGATTTAATAAAAACTAATCGTATCGAATTTCAAAATCACACTTATAACATGCATAGCATGTCTGCAAACAGAAATGGTTGTATGAAGAAAAAAAATGAATCACTAGAAATTTATCAAAAAAATTTAAGTGATGATATAATAAAACTTCAAAATGAATTTAAGGAAAATACTGGCTATATTCCCAATACATTTACATATCCCTTTGGTGCTGTAAGTACAGCTTCTTTCGATATAATAAAGAAACTTGGTTTTAAAGCCAGCCTATCTTGTGAAGAAGGTATAAATATTATTTCGAATGATCCTGAATGTTTATATATGTTAAAAAGATATAATAGACCTAATAATATTAGCAGTGATTTATTCTTTAAAAAATTTAATAATTAAATATGTATATTTGAAATTTCTTTGGAGATATTATTTTCAGGTGGTGATATGTTATGACAAATAAAGAGCTTTTATATGTTGAAGATGCTTTAGGACATGAAAAATTTATGAAAACAAGTTCCTGCTCTACTTCAAATCAATTAAAAGATGTTAATCTTTCAAATTATATTAAACAATTAGAACAAATTCATGCAGATTTATTTAATGATTTTTTTAATTTATTATAGGAGGAATTTATGGAAGATAGAGAATTAATGGAAAAAGAGCTTCTTGTTATTAAAGGTGTTTGTGATTTATATATGCATGGTGCAATTGAATCAACTACTGCTGAAGTTCATGAAACTTTTAAAAATGCTTTAAATACTAGCTTAAATATTCAAAATAAAATTTATAATCTTATGGCTGAAAAGGGTTGGTATACAACAGATACTGCTGATCAAGCAAAAATTGAGCAGGAAAAACAAAAGTGTCAAAATTAAAAAAACATTGAGTATACATACTGTATACTCAATGTTTTTTATTGCAATAATACTATTTTGATAAAAATAACTGATATAAAGATATTATAAAAATTTCATTTTCATAATATCTTTATTATTAATAAAATACAAACTATTTAGTATTTAAATTTTCTTCTGCATTTCTATTTTTACAAGCCTTTACCCATAAAATTCTTTTATCTTCATATTCTTCTATTTTATATGTTATATCTTTTGTTTCTATTATTGGCTTTTCACCATCTTCTGGTATTCTTCCAAGCTCTTGAGTTAAAAAACCTGATAATGTATCATATTCGCCTTCTGGTATTTCAACATTCAGTATTTTTTTTAGCTCAGATATTGGAACACTTCCTGCAATTTTGAATGTGTTTTCATCTATCTTTTCGTATTCATTTTCTATATCATCATATTCATCAAAAATGTTTCCAACAAGCTCTTCTAATATGTCTTCCATTGTTACAATTCCTGATGTTCCCCCATATTCATCTAACACTATTGCTATTTGTTTTTTATTTTTTTGTAGCTCTTTAAATAATTCATTTATCGGTTTATTCTCTGAAACAAAATATGCTTCTCTCATTATTTCTTGTATTTTTATTTTTTTATTCTTACTTATATATTTTAAAATATCTTTTACATATAAAATTCCTTTTACTTCATCTATAGTTTCCTCATAAACAGGTATTCTACTATATTTATATTCATCTATTTCATTTAATTTTTCTGATATATCATCTGAAATTTCTATAGCAAAAATATCTTTTCTGTGTATCATTATTTCAGATACTGTTTTGTCATTAAAATCAAATACATTATTTATAAGCTCTTTTTCTTCTTCATCAATCGATCCTTTTTCCTCACCTACGTCTACCATCATTCTTATTTCTTCTTCTGTAACTATTTCTTCTTCATTTTCACTCACTCCAAATATCTTGGATATTAAATTTGTTGAAGCTGTTAATAGCTTTACAAAAGGTGCAGTTATTACTGATATAGTTTTTATTATTCCAATTGTAAAATAGGCAAATTTTTCACAATATTTCATTGCTAGTCTTTTAGGAACAAGTTCTCCAAAGACTAAAGTAAAATATGATAATAAAATTGTTATTATAATTATTGATATTCCCTTCCATGTTCCGATTCCAATACTTGGAATTAAATTATTCAAAACTGGTGCTAATTTTTCTGCAAATGCATCTGATGCAAACGCACTTGATAAAAATCCAGCAAGAGTAATTCCTATTTGTATTGTAGCTAAAAATTTACTTGGATTTTTTAGCATTTTTGAAATTTGAATTGCCCTTTTATCTCCATTTTTAACATTTTTTTCAATTTTAGCATCATTTAACGATATAAATGCGATTTCAGTCGCAGCAAAGAATGCATTTATTAATATTAAAATTATTAATATAATTATTTGACTCATAATAAAATTTTGATTCTCCTTTTATAATATTTTATACATTATACGTTTTTTATATTATATTTTTTTTAGATATTTGTCAACAATAATGGAGTTGTAAAAATATTCTTATTCTATATACAAAATAAAAAAAATCATTGAAAATACATTCGTAATTTCAATGATTTTTTTTATTTTATAAAATTATTTTCCTGCATCTGTTTTTGTAACTTGAATTGTTTCTTTTTGATGTTGTGGTGGTGCATAAATTGAAAATAATTTTATTGGCTCATTTCCGATATTAATTAAATTATGCCATTTTCCAGCTGGAATTATAATTGATATATCCTCACTTACTTTTTTTGAAAAATCTAAATTATTTTGTGATTCCCCCATTTTTACCATTCCATTTCCTTGCACTATTTGTATAAATTGATCTACATTAGGATGAATTTCTATTCCTATACTTTCATTTGGTAAAATATTCATTAGAGTTACTTGAAATTGTGTTCCAGTCCACAACACTGTTCTAAAATTTTCATTATTTTTTGCTAGATTTCTTATATTTACTGCCAGTGGCATCATTCCATAGTCTTTTATGTAGTTTAAATTTTCATTTTGTTGAGGATAATAATTACCATAATTTCTATAAAATCTATTCATCATATTTCTTCCTTTCATATATATTATTGTATATTTTAATATATGAATTTAATTATGTTTTGTGAATTTAAAGTTTATAGAAATATAAACTTATACATTAAACCTCAAAAATTATTTTTAACTTAATATATAGTTCTATCCCTTTTATTAATTACTTAATTTATAGCTACTCCATTAACATATAATTTGTGTCCATTAAAATTTATATTACTGTATGATGTATCAGTGTCTTCTAATGATGTAACGTATGAATCACCTGGCATATTTCCATCATTTGGCATACCTTTATCACTTTTGGTGGTTGCATTTTTCCAGATTGATTATCACCTTGACTATTATCACCATCTGTTTTTTCTGGAGGTGTACTCATATTAGAGCTATTTCCACTTTGATTTGATTCATCTGGTTTTTGTGGTGGCTCTTTTTTATCTGAATTGCTATTTTGAGAATTATTATTTTCTGCATTGCTTGGATTTTCTCCATTTCCATTTTGAGGCATTTCAGGTGGATTATCTGGTTGCTCTCCTATTGTTGATTCTGTATTACTTGTTACTAAATTTTTCTTTGCATAACTCATTGTAAAATACATTGAACATCCTAATATAATTATTAAAATAATCATTATTAAATTTTCTTTTCATAAAAAACACCCTTTCTTTATTTTTTTAAGATTACTACTTGATTATTAAAATTACCTTAAATCTTTTTACTTTTTTTGCTAGTTTAAACTCTTGACATATGTATTCTTTAGAAATATAATTTTCTTATAAATTTTATAAGGAGGGACACATATGAAAAAATATTTATGTGAATTTATTGGTACTGCAGTTCTTGTATTATTTGGTTGTGGAACAGCAGCAATAACTGGAGGATCATTACTAGTAACAGCATTAGCTTTTGGTTTATCTATAGTAGCAATGGCTTATGTAATTGGTAATGTTTCTGGATGTCATATTAATCCAGCAGTTTCTTTGGCAATGTTAATAAATGGAAAAATAACATTAAAAGATTTTGTAGGATATGTTATAGCACAATTTTTAGGAGGTTTTGCTGGAATTGGACTTTTATTTGCAATAATGTCTTTTACAGCATATGATATTACTACAGTTGGATTTGGAGCAAATGGATTTGGTACAGCTTCATCTCTTCAAATTAGTATGATTGGTGCTATAATTGTAGAAATTATTCTTACATTTGTATTTGTTTATACTGTATTAGGTGTAACATCAGATGAGAAAAAATCTTCAGTTGCCGGAATAACTATTGGTTTAACTTTGGCTTTTGTACATATTTTGGGAATTCCATTTACAGGAACATCTGTAAATCCAGCAAGAAGTTTAGCTCCAGCTGTATTTTCACAAGTATTTATGGATAACAGCGAAGCTTTGTCACAAGTATGGGTATTTATATTAGCTCCATTAGTTGGTGCAACAATAGCTGCTTTTGCATATAAATTTTTAAATAAAAAAGAAGCTTAAAATCAAAATATTATTTAGAAAAAAGAGATTTGAGTTAACATTACATTAACTCAAATCTCTTTTTATTAAAGTTCAAATTGTGAATTATATAAGTCAGCATAGAATCCTTTTTGTTCTATTAGTTGTTCATGGTTTCCTTGCTCTATAATGTTTCCATCTTTCATTACTAAAATTAAATCGGCATTTTTTATTGTTGATAATCTGTGTGCTATTATGAAAGATGTTTTTCCTTCTGTTAACTTATCCATTGCTTTTTGTACTAGCCCTTCTGTTCTTGTATCTACATTTGATGTTGCTTCATCTAATATTAAGAATGGTGCATCATGTATCATTCCTCTTGCAATTGTAAGTAATTGTCTTTGTCCTGCTGATACACTATCATTATCTGATATTTTTGAATCATATCCATTTGGTAATGTTTTTATAAAATGATGTAATCCAACTTCTTTACATACTTCCTTTACCATTTCGTCTGTAACATTTTGTCTGTTATATATTATGTTTTCTTTTATTGTACCATTAAATAACCAAGTATCTTGTAATACCATTGTAAATAAATCATGTATATTTTCTCTTGTTAAATCCTTTGTTGAAACTCCATCTATTTTTATATCACCAGAATTTATATTATAAAATTTCATAAGAAGATTTACCATTGTTGTTTTTCCAGCTCCTGTTGGACCTACTATTGCAACCTTTTGTCCTGGAAGTGCTGTTGCTGTAAAATCTTTTATTGTTGGCTTATCATTATTATCATATTGGAATACAACATTTTTAAATTCTATTTTTCCTTTTACATTTTTTCTATCTAGAGTTTTTGTTATATTGCTCTGATTTGTCATTTCTTCTTCATCAACAAACTCAAATACTCTTTCACTTGCTGCAGCTGTTGATTGTAATGATGTCATTGCTTGTGCAATTTGAGATAATGGTGATGTAAATAATCTTACATATGTTATAAATGCAACTATTACACCAAATGAAATACTTCCATCTGCTGCTAATAATGCTCCAACTATACATACAGCTACATAACCAAAGTTACCTATAAAGTTCATTATTGGCATCATTAATCCAGAGAAAAATTGACTTTTTCTATTACTTTCACAAACCTTTTGATTTAATTTATCAAATTCTTCATCAGCCTTTTTTCTACCATTATATGCTTTTACAACATTTAGTCCAGAATATACTTCTTCTATATGACCATTTAAATTTCCTAAATTTTCTTGTCTTGCAACGAAATACTTTTGTGATTTTTTTAATATTAAAATCATTCCAATAAATCCTATTAAACTTGCTACAATTGCTGTAATTGCTAATATCCAATTTGTAACAAACATCATTATAATTGTTCCTAAAAATAATGTAACGCTACTTACCAATGTTGCAAGTGATTGGTTCATTGATTGAGCTATTGTATCAACATCATTTGTTACTCTTGATAAAATATCACCAGTTTGATGTCTGTCAAAATATTTTAATGGTAATTTATTTATTTTTGTAGAAATTCTACTTCGTAAGCTTTTTGCAAATTTATTTGCTACTATAGTCATTGATATTGATTGAATATATGTGCATAATGCACTTGCTAAATAAATACATACTAATATTAAAGTTATCTTTTTAATTTTATCTATATTCATAAATGGTTTAACAACTTTTTGTATAGATTCTGGCATTTTATCTATTTTAGCATATAACTCGCTTGCACTTGTTCCTTCAGTTAAAGTACTCATTTCTGTTATATATTTATATTGATCATCTGTAGAAATTTTTGTGCCATCTATTTCAAATTCAGAAAATAAAATATCTTTCATACTTTCAGGTATTGTTATATTTGTATTTTTTTCACCATCTTGCATTTGTGAAATTAATGTTAATAATTCTATTTTATCTTTAGAAGAAATTTCTTTTCCTTCATATGTAGAATCTGGTAGAATTATATTTAAAATGCTTTCTGGTAACTGAGCAATACTTTTAAATAATTCATCTTGCTTTTCTGATTCGCTTGATTGTTTAATTACATCTTGAAATTTTTGTTTATCTTCGGTACTAATGTCTTGTGATGACATTATTTGTGTAATAGAATCTTTTGATAAATTCATTTGTAATATTTTAGGCATTACATCTGCCATTTTTTCTTGACTAAAATTTGCAGTTATTTTGCTTGAAAGTTCTTGTATATTGTCCTTATTAACTACTAATCCTGTAGAAATTTCATCTGTTAAATCTGATAATATATTTGGTGCGCTTATTGATAAAATTGAACCAGCTATTGCTAAAATTAATGCAACTAATATAACTGCTTTAAAACCATGCAATTCACTAAACAATCTTTTTATTGCACTATTAAAATCTTTTGCTTTTTCACCTGCACCAGCTCCTGGACCTCCCATTGGTCCTCTTGGCATTCTTTTAGGAGTTTTTTCATTATTATTTTCTATTCCGCATTTTCTAATTCCTCCTTTGATAATTGTGATAGTGCTATTTCTTTATATACATCACAGTTTTTTAATAGCTCTTTATGTGTTCCCATTCCTACAGAAACACCATCTTCTAATACTATTATTTTGTCTGCATTCATTATTGTTCCAATTCTTTGTGCTACAATCAAACTAGTTGCATCTTTTGTGTATTCTTTTAATGCTTTTCTTAATAAAGAATCTGTTTTATAATCTAATGCTGAAAAACTGTCATCAAATATATAAATTTCTGGATTTCTTGCTATTGCTCTTGCTATTGCTAATCTTTGTTTTTGACCACCAGATACATTTGTTCCACCTTGAGCTATATGAGTATCATATTTTTCATCCATTTTTTCAACAAACTCTTTTCCTTGTGCTACTTCTATAGCTTTTTTTATTTTTTCTTCAGATATTTCACCTTTTCCATTATCACCATATGCTATATTTGAATTAACAGTACCATTAAACATTACAGCTTTTTGTGGCACATAACCAATTTTATTGTGTAAAAATTCTTGTGTATAATCTTTTACATTAACTCCATCAACTAAAACTTCACCTTCTGTTGCATCATAAAAACGAGGTACTAAGTTAATTAATGTTGATTTTCCACTACCTGTTGAACCTATAAAAGCTACAGTTTCTCCTTTGTTTGCTTTAAATGAAATATTTTTTAATAAATATTCATCAGCATCTGGATATTTAAATGAAACATTTTTAAATTCAACAGTTCCAACTTCATTTGTTTTATTTGTATTTATATTTCCATCTTTTATTGTTATGTCTGTATCTAAAACCTCATTAATACGGTTTGCAGATACTTGCGCACGAGGTGACATCATAAATATCATAGCCAACATTAGGAATGACATTATTACTTGCATTGCATATGAACTAAATACAACCATATCTCCAAATAGACCTAGTTTATTAACCATTGAAGCATCTCTTATTAAATATGCTCCTATAAAGTAAATAGCTAAAGTTAAAAAATACATTACTAAATACATTACTGGTTGCATTATAGCGAATTTCTTTTGATTGTACATTTGTTGGTTTGTTAATTTTGTATTAACATCTTCAAATTTATTTTCTTGATAATTTTCTGCATTAAAGGCTCTTACAACTCTAATTCCGGTTAAGTTTTCTCTTGTTACTCCATTTATTTTATCTGTCAATTTTTGAACAATTTTAAATCTAGGCATTACAATTATTGTTAATATTGAAATTACTGTTAATAAAATTAAAACCGCAATTCCAGTTGTCATACTCCATTGCCAACTTTTATTTAATATTTTTGTAATTGCCCATATTGCTGTAATAGGTGCTTTTATCATTAATTGCAATCCCATTGCAACTAACATTTGAACTTGTGTTATATCATTTGTTGTTCTTGTAATTAAACTGCTTGTAGAAAATCCCTTTACTTCGCTCATGGCTAAGTCTTCAACCTTATCAAATAATTTTTTTCTTACTGATTTTGAAAAATTAGCCGCAACTGTAGCAACTAAATATCCAACAATTACTGCAGATACTAAACTTCCAAATGCGCAACCTAGCATATATGCACCATTTTTTATAATATCACTCATTTGACTTCCTTCAGTTTGAACTAATACAGTAATTTCTGACATATAATCTGGCATTTTTAGCTCTAACCATACTTGAACTATAATTAATATTAAACTAATTAGAGCTAAAAACCATTCTTTTTTTGTTAAATTTTTTAATAGTTTTATCATAATTTCATCCTTCCTATATATTAAATATGTAAAATTCAAACATTATATTTATATTCTTTTACAAACACTTTCTGTTCCTTCAGACATATTTTCTATATTCTCTTTCATTTTATCAATTACATTAGAAAAAATTTCTAAATCTGTTTTTGAAATATCTTTTATTACTATTTTTTCCAATTCATCTAATTTTTTTTCACCTTTTTCAAATATTTCTTCTGCATTTTTATTTAAAATTATTTTTTTAATTCTCGTATCTTCTTTATCTGTAATACGTATTATAAAACCATTTTTTTCCATAGTTTTTAAAACACCAGATACTGTTGCTCTTCGTAATTTTAAAACATTTTCTAAATCTCTTTGATATATATCTTCATTTTTATGTTTCAATATATATGCTATTATTTGCATTTGTGTAGGCGTAGGAAATATTTTTTGTTTTTTTAAATTACATTGCTCTGGAATAAATTCCTTTTCATCAATAAACAGTCTTATTATCATTTTTTCTAAAGACCTTATTTTATATAAAGTCTCATGACTTTTCATAAAATCCCCTCTTTTCATTTTTGTAAGTTGCCTTACGTTATATATTATTATCTTTTTTTTAAATTGTCAATTGCCTTACAATTTTTTCACTAAAAATTCACATTTAGAGCAAAATAAAAGCATTATGCTAATGCTTTTATTTTATTTCTTCATTTAGTTTCTTTTTTAAATTTTCAAATAAATCTATATATTCACTTACAATATATTCATATATTTCTCTTGAAGTTTTTTCATCATATATATGGGATAATGAATTTTTTGATAACATCATTTTTATCCATGATTCCCCATCTTCGATTATTCCTTGTTTGTATCCAGTTTGTATTATCTCGCGGGGACTACCTACTTTATTTGTAATTCCTAAATATTCTAAATAATCTTTTACTGTTTTCCATGCCAATTCAAATGTAAATTCAAATCTATGTAATATTCCATCTATAATTATATCCGAGTCCCCTTGCTTTACTGCTTCTTTTAACCTTTCTAACGCATTAAAGTAGTCCTCTCGTCTTTGTTCAAAACGTGTCATTTATAAATCAACTCCTTCTGTTTGTATTGAATTTATAAGCTCTTGCTTTTCAATTTTATTAAAAAATACAACATCTATAGTATATGGTAGCTCTAATAAATCAAATTCATTTAATATATTAAATTCATCTATTTTCGTAATTTCACCTCTTATCGCAATATCTATATCAGAATTATACTTAAAATCGCCTCTTGCTCTTGAACCAAAAATTAAAAAATTGTATTTATTGTATTTATTTGCTATATTTTTTATTTTTATATATATTTCATCCGATAATCCAAACTTCATTTTTATCACCATTTTCATTATACTGTATGATGTATTCATTTGCAAGAATATTCTTCTATTTTATTGGTAATTTCACTATCATTCGTGTTCCCTTTTCTATATTTTTATTATTTACTTTTATTGTTCCTTTATGCAATTTTACTATATTGTATGCTATAGATAAGCCTAGTCCCATTCCACCTTTTTCGCGTGCTCTTGATTTTTCGGCTCTGTAAAATCTTTCGAATATATGCTCTTGATCTTGTTTGCTTATGCCTATTCCTGTATCTATTACTTCTATTATACATCTGTTTTCTTTTTTGTATGTTTTTATCTTTATTGAATCTTTTGGCACTGTACATTTTAAGCTATTATCTAGTAAAATTATTAATTTTTCTTAAAATAAAAAATAATTATATTGTAACATTTTTTCTTATCATTAATATTATAAAATGGGGTGATTTTATGGGATTAACTTCTTCGTCAACAGGTAATAACTTAATAAATACTAATAATCTAATCCATAATCAAGATTTTACTATTGGTTTAGCTGGCAATCCTAATGTTGGTAAATCTACTATATTTAATAGTTTAACTGGAATGCATCAACATACTGGTAACTGGCCTGGAAAAACTGTTTCAAATGCATCTGGCTATTTTGAATATAATAACAAAAGCTTTTTAATTTTTGATATTCCTGGTACATATTCCTTAATGTCGAATTCTGAAGAAGAAGAAATTGCTAGAGATTTTATTTGTTTTCAAAAACCAGATGCAACTATAGTAGTTGTTGATGCTACTTGTTTAGAAAAAAGTTTAAACTTAGTATATCAAACTATGGAAATTACTTCTAATGTAATTGTTTGTGTTAATTTACTTGATGAAGCAGAAAAAAAAGGTATTAATATTAACTTAAATTTATTATCAAAAGAGCTTGGCGTTCCTGTTGTTGGAACAATCGCAAATAAAAAACATACTTTAGATAAATTAAAAAGTATAGTTTTTAAATTTTGTACAAATAAAATACATTCCCAACCAGTTTTAGTCACTTATCCTGATAATATAGAAAAAAATATTTTAGAAATTTCTAATAGTTTAAAAAATATTTTACCTGAAGAATATACATATCTTTCTAGATGGATTTCTTTAAAAATTATAGATTATGATGACACCATAATACAAAACATAAATAACAAAATTTTTAAAACTAATGCTATAAATGTAAATTCTTTGAACCCATCTAACGAAAATACAAAAAGTGTAATTGTTTCTTCTATTGTAAAACAATGTGAACATATTGGAAAAAAAGTAACAACTTTTACTCGTAATTCAAAGAATACTGATAGAAAAATTGATAAAATTCTTACTTCAAAAACGTTTGGTATTCCAATAATGTTACTTTTTTTAGGTATAATTTTTTGGATTACAATTATTGGAGCTAATTATCCATCTCAATTGCTTTCTACTTTTTTTAATTTTTTACAGGATAAATTAATAATCTTGTTTAATAATTTGAATATACCAAGTTTTATTACTAATCCACTAATTTATGGCGTTTATCAAACTACGACTTGGGTAATTAGTGTTATGCTTCCTCCAATGGCTATATTTTTTCCAATTTTCACTTTATTAGAAGATTTAGGATTTTTACCAAGAATTGCTTTTAATTTAGATAAATGTTTTAAACGATGTTGTACTTGTGGAAAGCAAGCATTAACCATGTGTATGGGATTTGGTTGTAATGCTGCAGGTGTTGTTGGTTGTAGAATTATTGATTCAAAAAGAGAAAAGATTATTGCAATGTTAACTAATTGCTTTGTTCCCTGCAATGGTAGATTTCCTTTTTTAATTACAATTGCCACAATTTTTGTTGGTGGATTATTTAGTGGTGTTTTTTCCTCTTTAGTAGCAACTGCAACTGTACTTCTTATTGTTTTACTTGGAATTTTTATGACAATTATAGTTTCAAAATTTTTATCAAAAACACTATTAAAAGGTAAACCTACATCTTTTATATTAGAGCTACCACCTTACAGAAAACCACAAATGGGAAAAGTAATTGTTCGTTCAATTTTTGATAGAACAATATTTGTTCTAGGTAGAGCTTTAGCTGTAGCTGCTCCTGCAGGTTTAATTATTTGGTTATTAGCAAATTTACATATTGGTGATATAACATTATTATCATTTGTTGCAAATATTTTAGACCCTTTTGCTAGACTTATGGGGTTAGACGGATATATTTTAACTGCATTTATATTAGGATTACCAGCTAATGAAATTGTATTACCAATTATTTTAATGTCATATCTTGGTGATAGTGCTCTTGTTAATTTAGAAGATACTTTTTCAATTGGTAATATTTTAGTTCAACATGGATGGACTTTTATTACAGCAATAAATGTTATGATATTTTGCTTATTACATTTTCCATGTAGCACTACTTTAATTAGTATAAAAAAGGAGAGCCGGAAGCTTAAAATGGTGCATACTTGGTTTTGTAATTCCAACTGTTTGTGGAATAGTTTTATGTATGTTTACTAATTTGATTTGGAAAATATTTGTATAGAGCATTTTTATTAAATAAAAAAAAGCAGCGATTGAATAAAACAATCGCTGTTAATCCATTTACTGTATTTTTTACATTCTTACTTTCTTTTGAATATGCGAGTCTTTCCATCATCGTTATTCTGTTCATTAAAACTGAATTCCAATGTATCATTTGCATATTCACTTTGCTGTGTTTTTGGCGTTTCGCCTCTATATACGGCTGGTCCTTCATATCTCGTGCCATATCCATTACCATATATTTGTTGCCCACTTGAAGCTCCACTTCCATACACAGTCTGTTGGTTATAACCATATGTTTGATTTTGTCTCACTACATTTTCTGTGTTACTCCCATAATATTCATTTGGGATATACATAGTATTTTCCCCATCAGAATTTTTTATACGAGTGCGCCTACGTGCCTGATGCTTTACATGCAGTTCTTTCGGCTCATCATAACTATAATCGTCATCATACTCGTCATAGCCTAATCTACCATCGATGTATCCATCACTAGAAGAATTGTTTTTTCTTATAATAGATTTAAACTTGCTCAATAAATTTGAAATATATCTGTTTCTTTCACGATAAACTTTCCTTCTAGTGCCCCCTCCTTTTTGAAATTGCCTCTGCCGATTTTTTTTGGTGTTTTTATCTCTTCTAAAATTAAACAAAAAGCTTACAATCTTTTTGATAATCCAGAAAAAAATCATTATCACCAAAACGTCGCTAATGAATAAAATAATAGCATTAACAACCTCAGCATCTACCGCTTTTGTTTCAAACCAGCTATTGATTCTATCATTTTTTTCAAAAACCAAAAGCTTGTTATTTACGAATTGGTTTATTGTTACAAAAATACTTTTAATCCAAAGCAGAAAATTGGCCATGTTGCTTTACCTCCGAAGTTACAGTAAATGGATTCATGATTTTACTTTTCGTAAACCACTATAATATAATACAGTCTTTATTGAGTTATGTCAAGTATCTTTCAATTTTTTTATTTTTATAAAAAAACTCTTACATGCTTCAAAAAAAATATGTTATAATAAAATTTAGCTAAAAAATAGTTTACATATTAAATATGTATCTATTTGCATAAGCTAAATATAATGAAAAGGAGTTTTTATATGAAAGAGACAAGATTACCTCAAAATGGAAAAGAAGGTTTACTTTATGGTGGTATTATTTGCTTAATAACAGTTATTGTAATGCTTATGCTAAATATAGGAACTGCATTTGGTGGATTAACTAAAGATGCATTTTTAGTTATTTTAAAAATGTTGCCAATTATTTGGATTGTTGCAATGCTAGTAGAAGCACTTATTGTTGGTAAAATAGCCGAAAAATTAGTTAACAAATTTACTATGCCTTCAGATGGATTTAATACACACATATTATTTAACATATTATTTTGTGTAACTGGTATGTCAGCAATTATGACAATATTAGGATCTTTAATAGGTAATGGTATTAGTTTTGAACCATTTTTAACATTTTTCTCACATTGGCCACGAAATTTTTGCGTTGCTTTTTGGTGCGAAATTTTACTTGCTCAACCAACAGCTAGATTTGCAATGAAATCACTTCATCAATATAAAGAGCGTAATTTACCATTAGCAGAATCAATTAACGAAACAGATTCAATAAGTGAAGATTTATCAGAATAAAAAATAGGCAAAAGAAGGTTATCTCTTTTGTCTATTTTTTATTTTATCTTTTAATAAATTTTCCAGTAATCATTTTTACTATTCCTTTATTCATCAATATTGCATATATAACAGTCAATAATAATGCAATTGCTTGGAATATTACATTATTTGAATAATATGATACAAATACTACTAATGTAATTAACACAGTCATCGTTAAATCTTTTGAGTGTTTTAATTTTACAAACTCTTTCATTTTATTTTTTCTATACCAATATAAAAAGATTGATGATAATAATGTTGATAAAGCTGCTGCATATATTCCTATAAATTTGATTAGTGCTATATCTACAATAAGATTAATTATAGCTGATACAAGTGTTGTAGTTCCGATTATTTTTGTTCTTTTGTATGCACTAAATATTCCTCCATAAAAACTTGCCATATTAGAAAAATATACTGAAAATACCAGTATTGGAATATATAAATATGCTTCTTTATATCCCTCATTAATTAAAATTCCAAATATAAATGGAACTACTGCAATAACTCCTACTGTTGCTGAATATACTATATTTTTTAATGATGTGTATATTTTATTATAATATTTATTACTATCATCTTCATGAAGTGCCTTTGCTGCTGATTCTTTCCATGCTATTGCAAAATAATTATATACTGTATTTATTATTGTTGGAAATTTATTTGATACAGCATATATACCATTACTTGCTGGACCTAAAGCTGATGTTATTATTACTCTATCTGACAAATTTATTATTGTCCATGATAAGCTGTGTGGAATTAATGGTATTGAGTATACAAGCATTTCTTTCATTAATTTTTTATTTATTAATTTTACATCAATAAATTTTAATAAATGAACATTTGCTGATAAAAATACAACCATTATCATATTAGCAATAATTACTGATAATAGTAAACCATCTACTTTTAAATTTGTTCCTAATATAAATACTATATTTAGAACTATTGTTATTACACTTAAAATAAAATTAGATAAAGAATATAATTTTATTCTTCCTAGACCCCTTACTAAAGCATTCATTAATGCCATAAGTACAACTGCTATAACATATGGTATAAATAGTTTTGTTGTATTAATTGAAAATATTTTTATTACTGCAAATATAATTACACATGCTATTACAAGTGTTGTAAGTATTGTTATTACAGTTTGCGTTATAATACTTTTTTCTTCTTTTTTACTTTTAGCATCTATCAAAAATCTAAACATAGATTCTTCTAAGGTTAGTGTTATAAATGGTGTTATAAATGTTATTATTGTTATTATTAAATCATAATTACCATACTGCTCTGTTGTTAATTTAGCTGTGTATAATGACACTAATAAAAAAGATACTATTTGCGTACTGAATTTTCCAATTGCTATTATAAAAGTATTTTTTATTAATTCTTTTTCTTGTTTCATTTACAATTCTATCTCCTTTCAAAATTAACCGTCTAGGCAAAATTTTATCATATTGGTTTTCAAATTACAATGAAAATAAACAAAATGTATTTTATTAGCTATTTTTATTGTAAAAAATTATATTTTATGTAATAATTGTTATATAAAAAAATAAAGGAGGATTTCTTATGAAAAAAACAATTATTATAGTTGTATCAGTCTTGGTATTGGCAATTGCTACTTGTGCAGGTTTATATTTTTTTACAGATACTTTTAATTTTATAAAACCCGCAAGTACTAACTTTTCAAGCCAAGCAAAAAAGTTATTTGGAACAGATAAAACTATGAAATATTCAGATTATGAAAATATGCTAAACAAATTAAAAATATCTGATAAATCATATACTTCAAATGCTGACATTAGTATGAACATATCTGTACCAAGTTCAATTGTTGATTATTCAACACAAAAATTAATAAATTCATCAAAGGTAAAATATTCTGGTAGCTATGATGCAAATTCAAAGGCTATGTCAAACAATGTTGGATTGTATAAAGACAATAAAGAATTTTTAACACTTCAACTTGTTCAAAAAGACCAAACTGTAAGTGTAGGATGTAAAGACTTATATGATAAAACATTAAATTTTGATTTATCAAAATACGATGAATTCTGCCAAAAGAATAATATTACTACAGATGAAGAAACAAAAGCTTCCATTGATGCTTTAAAATCTATGAAAGATTCTAATTACACTGATTTTCTATATGATCTTTTATATCTTTCAGAAGATGATTTTAACTCTTTAAACAAAACTTATGGAAATTTATTATCAGACCTTATAAGTAAAGATAATTATTCTACTAAGAAAAATGAAAAAATTACAGTTAGAGGAGACGATGTAAAAACTACAGCCTACTCTTTAACATTATCTGGTGAAGATGCATACAATTTTATTAATAAATTAGTAGACTTAGTAAAAAATGACGATACTACAAAAAAATTAATTATTGATAAATATAATATCTTAAAGAAATACAATACTTCATTAATTGCAACATATGATGAAGTAGAAGCTGAATCTACAAAACAAAATACTGAGCTTCCAGATTTAACTGTTGATAATATAAATTCATTCTTAGATGATTTAGTTAAAGATTTAGAAAAATCTAAAGATGATTTTACAAACTCAGATAAATGTTTACAATTTACTATATACTCTGACAAAAAAAGTGAACCTGTAAAATTTGAAATATCAGTTTTAGATGATAAAAAAGATAAAGAAGGAAAAGTTGTTTTCACAGAGGAATTATCAGATGGAAAAAATAAATACACTGTTAATATAGAAAATATTAATAAATTATCTGGTAGTAAAACTGAAGAAGATAGTACTGATGACACTTATTCAAATACTATAGATGATATATTAAAAAATTCTTCATCATATACAAATACATTAAATACAACTAAATCTACAACTTCATCAAATAAATCAAAAACAACATCTTCATTATCTACTACATTAGATCAAATTGAAGATTCAATTTCTGAACTTGTAATTGAAGATTCTTACAAAAAAACTGATGATTCAAGAAAAGGTACTATAACAATATCTGCAAAAGCTTCTGGATCTAAGCAAGAAATGTTAAAAATAGATTATGAAAATATTAACTCTAAATCAGAATATAAAACAAGTTTCTCTGTTTCTAGTCCATCAAAATCATCTATATCACTTGATTATACTTATGATATAACAGGACTTGATAAAGATACTCAAGATATAAAATTAGAGCTATCTGGAAAATATACTTCTTTATATTCTGCTAAAATATCAGCAACAGGTTCTATAACATGTGGAAAATCAGATATTCCAGAGCTAACTGCTGATAACTCTGTAGATGTATTTAGTTTACCACAAGATGATTTACAAAAAATTGCTTCTGATATAGTTACAAAAGCTTCTGATACTTTACCTGCAAAATTATCACTTTATGGAGTTACAGTAACAAAAGAAGACATTTTGTCAATACTACCAGCAAATACAGCAACACAAGATATTGCAACACCAGATACTACACTACCAGATGCAGAAACGCCAGTTGTAACTCAACCTGCTGCTTAATAAAATAAAAGAAAAATCTTCATGATGAAGATTTTTCTTTTATTTTTTATTATTTTCTTCTCGAACACCATTATACTCTTTTATAAAATACAATGGTCTATTTTTGGTTTCATTAAATATTCTTCCTAAATATTCTCCCATTATTCCAAATAACATTATTTGAATTCCTGCAAAAAATAATACTAATAATATTATTGCTTGAAAAGCTTGTATTGCGACATTTTGTGTTATGCATTTTATTATTACATATATAAAATAAACTATTAATGCTAAAAATGTTGGTATTGATAAATATGTTGATATTCTTAACGGTGATGTTGTAAATGAGGTTATACCATCTATAGCCAAATCTATTAATTTTTTATAATTCCATTTTGTTGTACCTGCGATACGTGAGTCACGGTCAAATAATACTTCTTTCTTGTTATATCCAATCCAACTAAACATGCTTTTTGAACATCTTTGTGTTTCTCGTAGTTGTTTTAATGCATTTACGCATCTTCTATCTAATAATCTAAAATCGCCTGTATCTTTTTGAATTTCCACTCTTGTTAGGCTTTGTAATACTTTATAATACATTTTTGATGTAAATTTTTTTAAGAATGTTTCACCTTTTCTTGATTTTCTTCTTGCGTATACGTCATCATATCCTTCTTCCCAATATTTTATTAATTCTGGAATTAGCTCTGGTGGATCTTGTAAATCTGCATCTATAAATATTACACAATCACCTTTTGCATAATCTAATCCGGCTATCATTGCTATTTCTTTTCCAAAATTTCTAGAAAAATCCACATAACTTATTCGTGTGTCTTTTGAGCGTAAGTTCTTTATTATTTTTAATGTATTATCTTTACTTCCATCATTTATAAACAACATTTCAAATTCATAATTTTTTAAATTTAATATTACTTTACTCAACCTATCATATAATAAAGGTAATGATTCTTCTTCATTATATGCTGGTATTATTATTGATATTTTCTTCATAATTATTCTCCTTTACTTTATATTTTATATAATAGCATATTTGAAATGATTATTCAATTTTTTTACCAAAAATTCACTGCTGTTTTGTTCACCATAGTGAATACCTACTTGCCTAATTGTAACTTTATCAATACTGTATATTTCATTCTTTGTTCACTATAGTGGATTTTTTGTATAATTTATTTTTATACTATTAATAATATATTGTCATAAAATTTACTTTTATAATATTTTTACAAAAAAATAAACTTTGAAAATAGATTAAATTATCTACTTTCGAAGTTTATAATTTCATATTAATATATAAATTTTCATAACAATTTCTATTATTTTCTCGATATCAGACTTATTATTATCATTTAATTTGAAAACTTTTCTGATTAAATTTTTAATTTTGGCTCATTTCGATATAGTGCCAAGAATCTTTACACATATCATCTAGATTCTTTTCAGCAACCCATCCTAGCTCTATTTTTGCTTTTGCTGGGTCTGCATAGCATTTTGCTATATCACCTGGTCTACGAGGTGCTATTTTGTATTTTACTTCTTTACCTGTTGCTTTTTCAAATGCTTTTACCATATCTAAAACACTATAGCCTGTTCCTGTTCCTAAATTATATATGAATAAACCTTCGTGCTCTTTGTCAAGTTTTTCAAGTGCTTTTACATGTCCTTTTGCTAAGTCTACTACATGTATGTAGTCTCTTACACCTGTTCCGTCTGGAGTATCGTAGTCGTTTCCAAATACTGATAGCTCTGGTAAAATTCCAGCTGCAACTCTTGCTACATATGGCATTAAGTTATTTGGAATTCCTTGTGGCTCTTCACCTATTAATCCACTTTCGTGTGCTCCTACTGGATTAAAGTATCTTAGTATGCAAATGTCCCATGAATTATCTGAATTATATATATCCTTTAAAATTTGCTCTATAAATAGTTTTGTTGTTCCATATGGATTTGTTGTTCCTCCTGTTGGAAATTCTTCTGTTATTGGCATTGTTGCTGGATCTCCATATACTGTTGCTGATGAGCTAAATATAAATTTTTTACAATTGTGTGCTCTCATTACATCTAATAAAACTAGAGCTCCTGAAATGTTGTTCATATAATATTCTATTGGTTTTTTTACTGATTCTCCAACTGCTTTGTATCCTGCAAAATTTAAAACTGCATCTATTTTATTTTCTGTGAATACTTTGTTTAGCTCTTCTTTATTTGAGTAATCCATTTCGTAAAACTTAAAATCTTTTCCTGTTATTTGTTTTATTTTGTCTAGTACTTCTGGTTTGCTATTTGAAAAGTTATCTATAATAACAATTTCCTTTCCTGCATTTAATAATTCGACTGCTGTGTGGCTACCAATGTAACCAGCTCCGCCTGGTAATAAAATTGCCATAATTCATACCTCCTTGTTTTTTTGCATTATACAGCAATTTTTATTTAATAGCAAGTATTTGGATATTTTTTGTTATATTTTGTGGGGAACTACTTTCTTATTTCTTTGATTATCGTTCACTATAGTGAACAATAGTCAGAGTTAATGTTATTATGTAACTCATATACATGATTTAAATACTTCTAACATAAATTCATATAGCTGTTCTATACCTCAAATTATCATATTTTTTTAATAATTCAGGTTTATTTCATATTAATTTTTTACTAACCTTTAATATAAAAAAATCAAAAATCGTAATTTTTAATGATTTTTGATTTTAAATATTTTTTTACAGTATTTTTTATTTATTTAAACCATAGAACCATGGTCCTTGACCATCTTTACCAGATGTTGAACATCCAGCCATATATGAATCAATAACCTTTGCAATATTTGTGTCTTCTCTAGGTGTACTTGATGTTTTAGTAAATTTATTATTTTCACTATCACTAAAACTTCCATCACTATTTAAGTTAAATTTTAAAACTTCATTACATAAACTTGCTGATGGATCATTTCCAACTAAAACAACACTATTCATAGTAACTTGGTTTTCATTAATTGTATAGTATCCTACATAATGAGCATCTGTATCCCCACATTTATAATATGCAGAAAAAGTTCCTTCCTTACTTAACACTATTGTATAATTCATATAAACTGGTTCTGAATTAGTTCCCTCATTCATATTAATTTTTTGAGATTCATATGTTCCATTTAAACTATCATATGTTTGAGTACTATTTTCTTTTGATTTTTCATTTTTTGATTCATTTGAATTGCTTTTATTTTCGTTTTCTTCATTTGAATTATTATTTTCATTTTTTGATTCCATTGCAGTGACTTTACTTTCTAATTCATTTGTTCTACTTTTTTCTTTTTGAAGATTATCAAAAAGAAACCATCCTCCAACTCCTAATAAAGCAATTATTAAAATAACTATTAAGCATATAACTACTTTTTTCATAAATTTTCCTCCTTTTAGCTTTTGTAAAAAAATATTTATTATGAATTCATTATAACAAAAACGTAAATTTTTTCAATACATTTTTTCAAAAATATTCTATCCTAAATTAAGTATTATAAAAAGAAAAATAACTGCAAATTTTTACAAAAAGTTTCAGTTATTTTTCTTTTTATTTTGTGTTGCTTATCGTTCACTATAGTGTAATAGTATTCGTTAAAATGAATAGTTCCGATTAACAACCATTTGTTGCTATGTCAATGAGAGCCGTTCAACATTTTATCTTATTTTTTAAAGGTTAATTGAAAAAGTAATTTCTATTTAATTAAAGTACAATATAAATAAGTGTTACATTATATCTTATTGTAAGATTAAATTATATTCAATTGTCAATGAATAAAATGCTTTTTATCTATATTACGCATATTTTATGCTATTTTTGTAATTGACAATTACACATATTCAAAATTACATTGTATTAATCATACAAATATTGATTAATTCATTAACAACGCAAAAAGATTATGATATAATTGATTTACAAATTATATATAGCTATTGTTATAGCTATAAAAATCAAATAGAAGTTATTGTTACATTATTTTTATTAACTTGAATTTGATTTATTTGTTGTACCTGTATTTTTGCTATATAGATTTTCATTTTACACAAAATTTGTACATTTTCATACTTTTTTATATCTTATTTTTGCTTATAAATAGCCTTTACTCGGTAACTAGAATTTACTTTTTCCAACTAAAAGTTACTTTTTCAATTGACCATTTTTTTTATAATACAATGAAATTCTTCGTTTATAGGAGGTGCATTTCAAAAATATATTGATATCTTTGAAATGCACCTACATCAAATTATAAAATTCGTATTCTGTGTAAATATATATTTTTTTAATAAAGTTATAAATATACCAATAGAGCTCTTTAACAATTTCTGTATTTTTTTATTTTTTTACCAATATAATCTATTCCATCTATAGCTAAAGCTAAATATATTGCTATACCTATTATAAGGTAGATTGGATTAAATTGGTATATTATTGGGTCGTAGTTTAGTATTGCGTTTTGGATAATCCAGAAAAGAATTGACGAGAGTAAGATTGGGAAGATTTTTTTATATTATTTTTCATAGTTGGTCTCCTTCGGCATTATAGTATTTTCTAATACTTTATTGTTTAACAACAAAAATCATTTGATTAAGTTAATTCAAGTAATCTTTATTTTAACTTAATTTATTATATTTAAATTACCAAATGATTAGATCTTACAGTCATTTATATATAATAAATATAATTATTAAAATAATAAATTTTTATAACATATTTGAAAAGTTTACTGTTTATAATAGTTATGTACAAAATTGATAATTTACTTATTTAAATCTTACCTTTTGCTTTTAAATCTTTAAATGCATTTATTAATATATCATTGTCATTAATTGTCAAATCACCTATATGACCAACTCTAAATATCTTTTCTTTTAAATCTCCTCCATTTGGGCAAATCCAAATTCCATAATTATCTTTTAATTCAAGAAATATGTCATTTGCGCTTGCTGACGTTGGATGGATAGAAGTAACAGCATTTGACATTGAATCAGTTATATATTCAAAAGGTAAATTCTCGATCTTTATTTTATTTCTAAAATCCTCTGCAATTACTCTTACTTTGTCAATTTCTGATTCTACACCTCCTGCATCTTCAATTTGTTTTAATCTCTCATTTATTTGAATTAATATTCCAACCGCAGGTGTAAAAGGTGTTTGACCTCTTTCTCCGTTACTTAGAGCATTTTTTAAATCTAAATACATACACTTTGAATTATTATTTTCCACTCTTTTTATTGCCATTTCTGACAATACTATAATAGAAATTCCTGGTTGACATGCAAGAGCTTTTTGTGATCCCGTTATCATAACATCTGCATTGTAATTTTTCATACTATAATAATCGGCAAGAAATGTACTTATACAATCAGTTATAAGAAACAGATTATTTTTTTTGCAAAATTCACTAACCAAATCCATATCATACAGTACTCCAGTCGATGTTTCATGAACATTTATTAAAAATGTTGTGTAATCTTTTCCATCATATTCATTTAGGATTTCCTTGCTCAAATTTTTTCCAATTTCAAGTTTAATTTCATCATATTTAATTTCATGAATTTTACATAATTCTACAAAACGTTGTCCAAAACTCCCTCCATTAACGATTAATGCTTTGTCATTATTACTAAGTGTATTAATAATAACAGCCTCCATTGATGCAGTTCCAGAGCCTGTAATAAAAACTGCTCTTGCCTTCTCTTCAGCATCAGCAAATTTTTTTATTAATCTCTCATTTTCAAGCATTAATTCTGAGAATTCGCTTGTTCTAAAATATGGCACTTGCTTTGACCCAATTTCTCTTACTTTTTCATTTGATTGAACTGGTCCAACTGTAAAATTTATCATATAGCATTCCTCCTATTATTACTTTTCGTTTTTCTTTGTAATCATTATATTATCATCCTCAACTTCTTTATTTCTATTTTCATCTACACCCAATTTGTCTCCAACCTTCTTCTTTATCTTTCTAAAATAAATTCCAACAGCTGCTCCTATAGCTATTGCTATACCAGCGATAGCTTGAATTGCATAAGTCATAACTGACGGATCAATATATGCACTAGCATTTATACTAAATACTACTGCAAACCCTATACTAAAAAATAAACTTGATATAACAATTTCTAAAAACCTTTTCATTATTCATTACATTCCTTTCTTTCATTAATTTTTTCTTGTATTGCACTAATAATATATTTAGCTCCAAACTCAGCACTTGTTCCAATATTATAAACATATTCATTACGTAATTTAGTGATTTTTTCTTTATATTCATTAATATCTTCAAGTGTTTCATCTACAACATTTCTAATAGTGCAAATCTTATCTAATTCAACAATCTTACCAATTTCATTTCTAGCCCAAATATTAAATGGTTCAACATCTATTTTCTTATATTCTGGATTCATAATTTTCATTGGTGTATCTATAAATATTACAGGTTTCTTAGTCGTAAAAGCATACTCATATGCAATTGCTGACCAATCTGTGATTAGTAATGAAGCATTAAAAACTGTTCCATTAGAAGAAAAGTCTGTTTGTATAACAATATTTTTATTGCTTGAATATTTTTCCTTTAATTTTTCGAATTTTTCTCTCATATGTTTAACTTGTTGTGGATGCGGTCTTACCGTAATTGTATAATCTGAATCTGTAAATTTATTTAATATATCTTCAAGGCATAAGTCTATAATATTATCCTTTTGCCATGATGGTGCTATTAATATATTCTTTTTTTCATCCTCTCCACTATTTTGTTCATATTCTTCAATCATATCATCCAATAAAGTATATCCTGCATTCACAATTCTTCTATTAGTTATACCATATATTTCATTAGTCTTTTCCTGCTCTTCAGTTTGATGCTTTCCAGTCATAAAAACTGTATCAAAATAATTTATAGATTTCTCTCTCATTGTTAGATTAATACTATCCATTCCATGTGGAATATAAATATAATTTATATTTTTTCGTAAATAACTTCTCTTAATATGATAATTTTCTAAATCTGGCATTGTCATAAGTACAACATCAGAATCCATCTTCATCATTAATGTGATTAATTTAGTTTCACCAATATAATATGCTTTGATTCTTGGATTTTCTTTTTCAATCTTAAAAATATTATCATTAAAATCACTAGTTATATAATGTATTGTTATGTTTGTATTGTTCAATATATACTCAATATAATTTTTAAAATATTTATAAAATCCATTACTTTCAGAATATATTACAAGATGTTTATTTACAATTTTAAAAAATCTTTTATAATCCTCTTTTTCTTTAAATTTCTCCTCTTTGCTCCTTTTTATTCCTTTATCATCAGAAAATTCTTTAAGCTCTTTTCTCGTTTTTTCTAATTCATTATAATCTACAGACTTTTTAGGATCTATAAATATATTCAATAACCACTGCTGTATTATTGCAAATATATTACTTGCAGTCCAATATAAAGCTACTCCAGCTGGTACAAATGCTCCTAAGTATAATGATAATCCAACTGAGAATGCCATCATTCCATACTTATTAGCATTTGATTGCTCTGCTTGTAAAACATTCATTATATTTTGAGCTATACATAATAACAATGCACTAAGTCCAGCAATTATTGGTATCAAGATAGCTATTCCCAATTTTTGAGTAGCTATCCAACTTAAGTCAAATCCCAAAAAAGACATATTCAAATTTCTTATTTCGTTAATTATTTCTTTATCTTCAACTGCTAATTCATATTTTTCTATGTTAATATTGTCTTTTATGTCATTTACTACAGCCAATTGTAAAGAAGACGATTCTTTATCAAGTTCTTGATGATTTTCTAGCGCAATTGCAACAAGTTTTTCTGTTGACTGCTCTTGTATCTTTGTAATATGAGTTAGTGGATGACTTATAACCTCCATCAAACCAACTAATAGAACTATTTGTACTAATAATGGGATTAACGATGCAAATGCATTATATTTCTCCTTTTTATATAATTTTTCCTGCTCTTCTGCAATCTTGTCCTTGTCACCAAAATAATTAATTTTAATTTTATTTATACTTGGTTGCATTTTTACCATTTTAATTGAATTTTTTTGCACCCATATTGACATAGGCAGTAAAATAAACTTACTAAATAATGTAAATAAAATAATTGCAATACCATAGTTGTTACATAAACTATAGCAATATCTCATTATTCCTCCTAATATATTTATAAAAAACATCTTATTCTCCTTTTGTTATCTTTTATATTTTTTTCCTGTTGAAACCAGTTTTTCGGTTTCCCATGCATGTCCATCCAATATCTGCTCTTCCATATCATCATAATCTTTATACCAAATAAATCTTCGAATTCTATTATCATCAATATCTTTTAATAATTCATCAGATTTTTTTCCATCTAATAAATCATTATAAATTGATTTATTCAAATCGTCATATGAAACTTTTTTATTTGAAATAGCCATCTTATCATGTTTTTCATTTTTTCCTTTTATATATAATATCGGATTTTGCCTTCCTACTGGCTCATATCCATTATTTCCATGATCAGCCATTAAAATAATAGCTGTATTATCATATTGATTGCTTTCTTTAATTCTGTTTATGTATTTTTCTATATATGTTATTGATGCTTCAATTTTATCCTCATATGTTCCATTTTCTATTTTTTCAAATTTTCCGTTAGTATCCCATGGATAATGTCCTCCATCTGTATGTATAAATTGAAAATAGTTTTTCTCCTGAATAGATATCTTATCTAATGCATTATATGCCTCTTGATTATCACTTTTAAATAACTTCTTAGCACTTTCTTCCATTCTACAATTATTATAATTCAATGTTTCAATTGATGAATATTTTTTTAATGGAAATGGTAAATATTTAAACATTGTATATTTAGCCTCTTGTTTAAAAAATGTAGATAAATCCATTTTCGAATTTACGATTTGAATATTTTCAATCTCAAGAGCCTTTTTATCAGTCCAGAATAAATCTTGTTCATATATATTAACATCATAGTTTCTGCTTTTCAAATCTTCTATTAATTTAGATTCATTTAATGCTTTATTATAATAATCATTTATGTTTGTTTCTGCTTCATACCATTCGCCTGATAAAACAAATGGAATTGACTCTCTAGTAAAAGGATACGCAGATAAAGTATCTGGAAAATATGTAAAATCCTTTAATAATTCTGTTTTGCCTGTATCTTCAAGTACTTTTTGAAATGTTCTTGAATCTTCCATATCAACAAGTAATATTACAAAATTCGAATTACTTGACAATTTATTATAATTATCCAATGTGGAAGCATATACACCTTTTTTATTATATATTTGTGGATTAGACGATAGAATTGGAATTAAACTTATTGTCAGCATTGCTAATATTCCCAATGATATATATGAAATAGCTTTTTTATAATTATTTTTTATTTTTATATATAATGTTATATTTATTATTAATACAACCAAACACAAGATTATTGATGTTATACATTGCTTTGTATATGAATCCCAATTTATTGGTGAACCATCTAATGTTGGTAGTGATGATGCTAAATAATTACCTTGTATATATGTTACAATAAAAACTGTGCTAAAAAGCAACAAATACCAATCATATACAAACTCTTTTTTTATTATTTTACTAAAAACATATATTATTATACTAAAAATTGTTGCTATTAATACACTACTACCTAAAAATATAAGATTGTTAGTTATTAAAGCTGAAAAATCAAACCAAAAATCTTCAGTATTTGATGAATACACCACTAATGGCTCATATATAAAAAACATAAAACTTATAACAAATGCTATAATAAAAGCTGGTATGATTTTAAAAAAGCAGTATTTAGCATTGCTAAAGATCTTATGATTAACTTTATATTTTTTTATTTCTTTACATTCCATTTTTCTCTATTACCTTTCCTAATATTTCTTTATATTGTATTATACCAATTTCTTTATTTCTACTATCAATACTATTAGCACGGTTATCTCCTAAAACAAAATATTGATTGTTTTTAAGTATTATTTCTTTATGTTTATTTTCTTCATCATCTGTTTCTATTTCATCAAATTGTTGTCCATTTACATATACAAATTTGTCAATTTTAATTATATCTCCTGGTTTTCCAATAATTCTTTTTACTATTGTTCTTTTATTTTTTTTTATTACAACTATGTCATTTCTTTCAGGTTTAATGTTTATCTTTTTTATTACGACTATATCCTTATCATTTAATGTTGGTACCATTGAAATTCCATCAACAAAAACAATCTGAAAAAAGAATAAATTTACTATAAAAATAACACAACCAATTATTATTATTCTAAGTATAAATTTCTTACTATTATCTTTTATCATTATATTTCAATCACATCTGTTCCTTTTTCAAATTCACTTATTATTTTTGTAATTTCAATTGTTGTATTAATGTCAATACTGCTTAAATTCTTTTTTTCCTGAATTGACCTTATGAACATAAGCATTTCATATCTTATTCCTTCCCCATCCAATTGATAATAATATCTTTTATTTTTTGATGAATTTTCATATCTTACTTCAAAATATTCTGTTTTCCACCATGGTGCTGGAACATATAAATATCCATCTGTACCAGTAATAACAAGGTCTCCTTCTTTCTTCGCTTTTTCAGCTACATTTATTGTTGCAACTGCATTTTCATATATAAAATTTATTCTTGTAAATGCATCATTTCGTCCTTCCTTATTCAACAATCTCGTTATAATTGTTTTACTTTTATAGTTTGTTCCAAAAAAATCAAATATTGGCAATAATGCTGTTGGTCCCCACTCTTTTAAACTACATATTTCATTATTAGATTTATTTTCTTTGATGCTTGTACAATTTGCTTCAATAGAAAGCACTTTACCTATCTTCCCTAGTTTAAGCAATAATATTAGTCTATTATATGCGGTTGCATATGCTGTTTTTATTGACTCCATTAAAATGCATTTTTTTTCTTTAGCAAGCTTCACTAGCTCTTGACATTGTTTTGTTTCTAAACAAATTGGAGACTCACATAACACATGTTTTCCATTTAGTAAAGCTTTTTTTATTTGCTCATATCGAATGTTACAATCTGATACAATATAAACTGAGTCAACACTTTTTAACAATTCATCATAATTTTCCGTTACAATTGATAGTTATTTTACTGCATTACTCATGTTTTCTATTTTATCTGTACAAACACCTATAATTTCAACACCATTTACATATATATCTTCTGCTTGAAATTTATTTATTAGTGAAACGTGATTACCAACTAAACCCATTGAAAGTGCTCTTTTTGCTGCCCTTATTTCAGAGCTCGACACTCCTTTAGTTCTTTCAAGGTAAATCACTTCGCAATATTCATTTAAATAGTCAAATTTTCCTTTCCAATCCGAGCCAACAGTAAAAATATCTACACCATATTTTTTTATGTCGTCAATCTTTTGACCTTCATATTCTTCAACAATTATCTTATCAGCTAAACCTGTCGCTCTTACCGCTTCGATACGTTCCATTAATGATTGTTGAACATTTATTTTTCCTCTTGTCTTGTCATAATCATCTGATGTTACTCCCACAATAAGATAATCTCCCATTTTCTTTGCTCTTTCAAGTAATTTCAGATGACCAAAATGCAATAAATCATATGTTCCATATGTAATAACCCTCTTCATAAATATTTTCTTCCTTTCGTATATATAATAATATTGCTATTTTAAGTTATCTTATAGCTCTTCTGCAAAGCCTTTTTGTAATTTTTTAAATATAAAATAACCAATCACAGTAATTGCAACTGCTATTGCACCTACTATTGCCAAACTTGTAAAATTAGGCATTTGTTGATAATAAAAAATATCTCTATATGCATAAATTATATGTGCCATTGGATTAAAGTTTATAATATTAACAAATGATTCAGGTATTGTTTCTTCTGAATAGAATATTGGTGTTGCGTAAAAACCAACCATTAAAATAATTCCGATAATATGTTCTAAATCTCTAAAGTATACAGTTATAGCTGAAACTATAAATGATATTCCTAATAATAAAATATATTGTACTAATAATATTATAGGATAAAATATAATATATTTTGTTACTCCTAAACCATATGCAAATAAAAAAATTAGTATTATCGCAGTTGATATTAGAAAGTTTACTGCACCACTAGTTACTATTGATATTGGTAATATTTCTCTCGGGAAATATACCTTCTTTATTATATTTCCACTTCCTATAATGGCGTATGATGCCTGTGATATTGTCGTTGTAAAATATGTCCATGGTATCAAAGCTACACATATAAAAATTACATAGTTATCTGGTGTATTTTTCATAATCAATGGAAAAATTATTGCATACACCAATAATTGCAATAATGGATTAAAAAAAGACCAAATCACACCTAAAACCGAATTTTTATACCTTCCCCTTATATCTTTCTTAACAGTTGTCTTTAATAATTCCCTATATTTATATATATTTTTAAAAATATTCATATCTTTCTTGTATGATATATTTAATAACTTAAATACAACATACACTCCTTCCTTCATTTATTTTTATATTAATATT
>ERZ827440.1101-NODE-1101-length-31953-cov-13.676375_pt1 | contig 31953 bp, 35 predicted proteins | sample MGYA00519774_ERZ827440 | MGnify/ENA primary metagenome ERZ827440 (study PRJEB31778, sample SAMEA3449302) | human gut metagenome | biome: human gut; feature: human-associated habitat; material: faeces | place: United Kingdom | collected 2010/2012 ... | reverse complement strand
GCTTATCTAACTAATATAGAAAAGTTAGATTTATCAAAACTAGATACTTCATACATAACCAATATGTCTAAGATGTTTTATATGAGTTCAGGTTTAAAATCAATTGACTTATCTAACTTTAATACCAGTAAAGTAACGGATATGAGTCATATGTTTGATGGGTGTTCTAATCTAACAGATTTAGATTTATCTAGTTTTAATACTAGCAAAGTAACAAGTATGTATTGGATGTTTAGTAATTTAAAAAAAGTCACTAGTTTAGATTTGAGCAATTTTGATACTAAAATGGTTACTAATATGTTTGGACTTTTTAGATATTGCAGTAGTTTAAAAGAATTAGATGTATCGAATTTTAATACTAGCATGGTAAAAACTATGACGGGGATGTTTCTAGGATGTAAATCATTAATAAAATTAGATTTAAGTAATTTTGATACCAGCAATGTAACTGATATGTCTAGTATATTTCAAGAATGTACTAACCTAAAAGAATTGAATTTATCAAGTTTTAATACTAGTAATGTAACTAATATGCGTTCTATGTTTCAGAATTGTGGTTCATTAACTAATATTGATGTATCAAGCTTTGATACTAGTAAGGTAGTTAATATGAGTTATATGTTTTCAGGTGTTATTGTTAGGACACTAGATTTACTAAATTTTGATACCAGTAAAGTAACAATAATGAGTAATATGTTTGGGGATGCAAAAATATTATCTATAAATTTAAGCAGTTTTGATACCAGTAGTGTAACTGATATGTCTAGTATGTTTTATGGATGCGAAAACTTAACTAAGTTAGATTTAAGTAATTTTGATACTAGTAAAGTTACTAAAACAGGCAGTCCATATGGTATGTTCTATGGATGTAGTAATTTAAAAACAATATATGTATCTGATTTATGGAACATGAATAATGTAACTAAGTCAGAAAATATGTTCAGAGCTTGTACTTCTCTTACTGGAGCGGTCCCATTTGATAGTACTAAAACAGATGCAACTATGGCTAATTATATTACCGGATATTTAACATATAAAAGTAATAATTAAGAAAGGTATAACTAATATCTTTCTTTTAATATATAGATTCTGCTTATATATAATAGGTATGTAGATACACTATTATTAGACATTAGGCTAATAATAGCACTTTAATACCCAAGAATTAAAGTGAAAAAAATAAATAAATTACTTGAAAAAAAACAAAATATTTGATATTATATTTATAGTAAGGAATGGTCGGTATATGAAACAAGATATAAAACAAAATAAAGTAAATATCTTTTTACTAATTACTACAATATTCAGTACTCTTATACTGTTAATAGGAGCAACATTCTCATATTTTAGTACAAGAAATATGAGTAAAATGAATGCCCTAGCAGTAGAGGCAGGAAAAGTAAGATTAGGCCTTAGTGTATCCGAACTTAGTACCGGACATAATTTAATTCCTACTAATGATAGTGATATAATGACAGCATATAAACAAAATTGTATAGATGACTATGGTAATGGAGCATGTTCATTATATGAATTTGAAGTATATAACTTCAATAAAAGTCAAGATGTTATAGGTAAAATAGATTTTAATGTAAGTAAAATAGAAAATCTAAGTTATATGATATTAGATGAAAACGATAATGTATATTTAAGTAAAACAAGTGTACCAAACGGAGAAACAAAAGATTTACCTTTAGGAGAACATTTCTTATTAGGAGAAGCTACAGAATTAAGTAGCACTTCAAGAAAATTTAAATTAATAATATGGTTAACAAACTTAGAAGAAGATCAAAATGATATAGATGCTGGTGGTAGTTTTTCTGCAGTAATAACATTTAGTTCAGTAACAGGAGGTAGATTAACCGCTACTGTAGAAGGCTATGAAGATAGTAGTAATAACATCTCCCATCTAGGAGGTGTCTAGTATGAAGCAAAAACTATTCAGTTCAATATGTTTAGTTCTAGCTATTGTAATCGTAGTAACAACGAGTACAACATTTGCTTATCTTATAGCATCAAGTGAAAATACAACTGATGTTTCAGGAAAAACAGCAGACTTTAATGTAAAACTAGCATTAACTACAGTACATAAATCTACCAACATGGTACCACTAAAAGATTCGCTAGTAGTAACTTCAATAAAAAATACTAATAAATGTATAGATAAAAATAACTATGAAGTATGCTCTTTATACAAATTAACTTTAAGTAATACAGGCAGTTCATTTATATTAAATGGCTATTTAAAAACAAGTAGTACAACTTATACAACAGGTAATTTAAAATATCAAATATATGATACTAACTATAATGCTGTAACCGATGTCTTAACACCATCATTAACTGCTAGTCAAAAAGTATACTTCAAAAAAGGCTCAAATAATATAGAAACCACAATAAATAGTACTAATATAGAATATTATCTAGTAATGTGGATAACAGAAACAAATACTATGCAAACAGCAGATTATTCAAAGAATTATTCTGGAGTAGTAGGATTTGAAGCTATCAGTGGAGATGTACTAGAAGCTAATTTAACAACATAAAATATACTGTAACAGAAAAAGGTTGACAGTATATTTTTTTTGTGTTAAAATACTAAATGAAAGCGAGGGATAAAGATGGCAGTAAAAATAAGATTAACAAGAATGGGAGCAAAGAAAGCACCATTTTATCGTGTAGTAGTTGCAGATTCAAGAAGTCCAAGAGATGGTAGAATCGTAGAAAAAATAGGTACATATAATCCATTAACTACACCAGCTGAAATTAATATAGATAAGGAAGCTGCAAAAGAATGGCTTAAAAAAGGAGCTATACCTACTGATACAGTAAAGAATTTATTTAGTAAAGCAGGAATTATGAAAGAATTCCATGAAGAAAAGCAAGGTAAATAATGAACGATTTAGTAAGTTTAACAGAACTAATCATTAAAGGATTAGTAAATGATAGCGAATCAGTATCAGTAAAAGAGTTCGAATCAGATGAAGATAACACAGTATTAATTGAAGTAATGGTATCTAGTGAAGATATGCCTAAAGTAATAGGTCATAGTGGTAAAACAATAAATTCAATTAGAACCATAGTTCAAGCTGCTTCATTTAATAAAGATAATAAATTAGTTAAAATAAATGTAGACTCTTATTAAGAACCAAGTGTTCTTTTTTTCTTTAACTAAATTAACATATAATTGTATAAGAAAAACAAATATTAAAAAAAATTAACAAAAACATACACAATCTATTGATTTTTGTGTATACTTTTGTTAAAATTATATTGGTGATAAAATGTTATATTTTAGAAATGAATTAGACAAAAATAAATATTCTACTTATCAGCTTAATAAAGCTATTAAAGAAAAAAAGATGTTTAAAGTAGACAAGGGATTATATTCAGACATAGAATTTGTTAACCCATTAGATATAATTAACAAAAAGTATCCTAATGCAATATTTACATCCGATAGTGCATATTATTTTCATGACTTAACTGATGTTATACCCGATTATTTTTACTTAGCAACTAAAAGAACAGACAGTAGAATTAATGATAAAAACATCAAACAAGTATTTATACCTAATGATTTATTTGAACTTGGTAAAACACAAGCTGAGATAGAAAATGTTAAAGTTAATATTTACGATGAAGAAAGAATGCTGGTGGAACTAATAAGAAAAAAAAATACAATTCCATTTGATTATTATAAGGAAATAATTACTAATTATAGAAAAAGAGTAGATAAACTTGATATATATAAAATTAGTGAATATATTTCATATTATAAAAATGAATCATCATTATATGATATACTTATGCGTGAGGTATTTTAATGAATTTAGAAGTTCTCAGAAAAAAATATCTTGATAATGGATTTACACTTGCAAATGCCTCAGCAAAAATTTGCCAAGATATTATTTTAAATAAAATATCTAAGAGTAAAGTGAATAGAAATGTAACTATCAAAGGCGGCGTTGTTATGTATGGTTTATCTAATGATAAAAGACGCGCAACAAGGGATTTAGATTTAGATTTCATAAAATATTCACTTGCCAATGAATCAATAAATGCCTTTATAAATGCATTAAATTTAATTGATGATGATATTAAAATTTATATCGAGGGTGATATACAAGAATTACATCATCAAGATTATAAGGGAAAAAGGGTTAATGTCATTTTGAAAGACAAAAATAATTTCAGTATTTCAGCTAAGTTAGATATAGGTGTTCACAAAAGATTTGATATAAAACAAGAAGAGTATTGCTTTAATTTAGAGGCAATCAATAAAAAAGTAATGCTCTTTATTAATTCAAAAGAGCAAATAGTTGGCGAAAAAATAAAGTCATTATTAAAATTTGGTATTAGAACGACAAGGTATAAAGATATATTTGATATTTATTATTTAATTAACAATACTAGTATTAACAAAAATGATTTATTAAATATAATAAATATGTTAATAATAAGAGATTCAGAAATGAAAGAAGATAACATTAACGATATAATTAGAGATTTAGATATAACTCTTAATAATAATGTTTTTAAACAGAATTTGTCTAATGCCAGAAATAATTGGCTTGATATTTCTGTGGAAGAAGTAATCGATAATATCATTGATTATTTTAAATCAATAGAAAAAGTCGTGTCATAATATATACTCTTATTAAGAACCAAGTGTTCTTTTTTTCTTTACTTTTTTTGACATATATTTTATAATAATTATGGAGGATAAAATATGAGCAAAATAGAAAATATATACGCAAGAGAAATATTAGATTCAAGAGGGAATCCTACAGTAGAAGTAGAAGTAACTCTAGAATCAGGAATAATCGGAGTAGCTTCAGTACCAAGTGGAGCCTCTACTGGTAAAAATGAAGCCTTAGAATTAAGAGATAACGATAAAAATAGATATCATGGAAAAGGAGTATTAAAAGCAGTATCTAATGTAAATAATATTATAAAATCAAGTCTAATTGGTAAAGATAGTTTAAATCAAAAAGAAATAGATAATATTATGTTAGAATTAGATGGTACAGATAATAAATCAGTACTAGGAGCTAATGCCATACTAGGAGTATCTCTAGCCAATTTAAAAGCTGCCGCTAAATACAAAGACTTAGAATTATATGAATATCTAGGTAAAGAATATAGTATGCCAAAATGTATGATGAATATCCTAAATGGTGGAGCTCATGCCAATAACAAATTAGATTTCCAAGAATTCATGATAGTACCAAATAAAGAAGAATATAAAGAAAATCTAAGAATGGGATCAGAAGTATTCAATACCCTAAAGAGTATCTTAAAAGAAAAAGATTTACTTTGTGGAGTAGGTGATGAAGGCGGCTTTGCTCCTTTAATAGAGGATGCCGAAGAGGCTTTAGACTTAATTGAAGAAGCTATAACCAAATCAGGATATACTCTAGGTAAAGATATAAATATAGCTCTAGATGTTGCAGCATCAGAGTTCTATGATGAAGAAAAAGATACATACTTACTTGAAGGAAAAGAATACACTAAAGAAGAATTAATTAGTTATTATGAAAAATTAGTAGATAAATATCATATAATCTCAATAGAGGATGGTATGGCTGAAGAAGATTTTGAAGGCTGGAAACTATTAACAAATAGACTATCAAATATTCAGTTAGTTGGAGACGATCTATTCGTAACCAATAAAAAACTATTACAAAAAGGTATAGACCTAGGCATAGCAAATGCTATCTTATTAAAATTAAATCAAATAGGTACAGTAACCGAAACCTTAGAAACAATCAAACTAGCAAGAGAAAATAACTATAAAACAATAATATCTCATCGTAGCGGTGAAACAGAAGATAACTACATATCAGATTTTGCCGTAGGACTAAATCTAGGCCAAATAAAAACAGGCTCAATGTCAAGAGGAGAACGTCTATCAAAATATAATAGACTTCTAAGAATAGAGGAACAAATAAAATGAAAAAACTATTAATAATAATACCACTATTATTTATATTAATAGGTTGTACTAATAAAGAAGAAGAAAATAAAATAGCTTACTTAGAATATAAAAATGAATTAGAACAAAGAGATATATTTAATGGTGAAGAAACCCTTGACTTTAATGTATATTTTAATATTGAAAGAGTAGATGAAGAAATAACAGATTATAGCTTAGTAATAGATACTCCTAAAATAAATATGCATAATGTAAAAGCATTACTTATTCATAACTTTGTTAATGAAGAAGCATATCCATCAGTAGGAATATTTGATAGTCCCAAAGAACTACAAGAGAATAGTAAAGATAAAATAGTATTAAATGGACATATTCAAACTATAAATGATATTTCCAATACTAAATTTAAATTATATCTAGAATATACTGATGATAATAATGATTTAAATAAAATATATTATGAAGTAAATAGAGGCTAAAAAATGACAAAAAGTGTATAACAAATGTTATATACTTTTTTTGGTGATATCATGAAAGTAAAAGTAATAGATGAAGGACATGAAAAAGATTTAGAAGAATCTATAAATAACTTTATTAAAGAGAATAATATCGATATAATAGATATCAGGTTTAATAGTTCATGTAGTATCTATGGAGAAGAGCAAATATACTGTTTTTCTGCTCTTATAATGTATGAAAGTAATAATAAAGAATAAATATTTAAATATGTCAAATATAATCTTTCTCTTTATATAAATTCCAATTTGTGGTATCATATATATATAGGAAGTGAAACATGAGAACCAAGAAAATATTTTTAAATATGATATGTGATATTTTACCATACCTAATAATTGGCGTAATAGGTATAGTAAAAATGGATGTTTTAATAAACTATATCGGAGACGTTGGTAATGGCTATTATCAAACCATAAACCAAATAATATCTTATGTCTTCTTAGCTCAAATGGGCTTCTCCGAAGCCGTTACCTATAGTTTATATAAACCATTCGCAGATAAAAATAAAGATAATATAAATGCCATATATGGCGGAGCAAGAAAAGTATTTAGAATAATAGCCTTTGTAATATTAGGAATAATATGCCTAGTAACACTAGGATTATATCTCTTCTATCACTTTGAAGAAGGTTATAAAGCATCCGCTTTAATATGCTTCTTCATAATCTCAACATCATACCTAATATCATATTTTGGAAGAGGTCAAACATATCAAGCCGTATTATGTGCTGCCCAAGAAAAATATGTATATTCCCTAGTATTCAATGGCGTAAAAATACTATGTGACATCCTAATAGTAGTAGTAACAGTAAAATTTAGAACACTAGAATCAATAGCCATCGTAATCTTAATAATGAAGATACTCGAAGAAATAATAAACAGAATAGTAGTCAAAAAGAAATATCCATATCTTCATGAAATAGCTAGAAAAGATACCAGTATGGTAAAAATGACCAAAGATTTAGCTTGGACACAAATAGGCTACCTAGTATTAAATAACGTCGATGCCTTATTATTAATGGCCTTCAATGGCCCAGTAATGGTAAGCATCTATACCACATATAACTATATATTAAGATTCTTAAATGAAGTAGCCTCAAGAGTAGAACTATCAAGTGTATATTCTTTTGGTAATGTCTTTGCTAAAAAAGAAGATGATAGAGTATACCCATTATTCAAAGAATTCCTAATGCTATTTATCTTAATAGCCTTTAGTATGTCAATAACATTTATGATAGGAATAAGAGGCTTTGTCTCAGTATGGGTAGGAAAAGAAAACTACATACTAAGTTATTTAACAGTAGTACTATTTACCTCAACATTATTCCTAAATATCATGTATTATCCCCTAGTGGCCTTAATAAATGCCGATGGCCTATTTAAAGATAATAAAAAACACATCTTTATATGTGCTACAACTAACTTAGTATTATCAATAATACTAATAAACTTCTTTGGAATAAATGGAATATTATTAGGTACTGCAATTGCTTTCTTAGTAAATATATTACTAAAAACAAATCTAGTTACCAAGAAAATATTAAAAGAAGTAAAACTAATAGACGTATTAAAATACTTTATCATAACAATACTATTATTTGTTATATTATCATTAATCTTAACACCAGTAGAATCATACTTTGTAAGTATAAGTACCGGCTTTATAAGTACAATAATAAAACTAGGTATAGTATTCATCTTAGTAACATTAATAACCATGATAATATTATATTTAATTAGTAATGATGCCAAAAATCTTTTCCGAAGAATATTAAATATGTTAAAAAGAAAACTAAAAAAATAGAGATTTTTACTTTTTCTCTATTTTTTCTTTTATATTATTTTTAAAATCAATAACCTTATCCTTAACATTAATTTTAATCTTAGGAAAAGCCTTAAATAATCTACGATTAAGAATCTTACCATTAATAATCTCTTTTATCTTATGATTAAAGTCCTCAGTACTATCTTTCTTAATAAGTTTAGTAATAGTATTCTTAATTCTAATAGTAACATTAAGAGATATAATTAAATCAGTAATAAATATAACAAGTAAAACACTACCCAATATTATTAATACCTTATCACTAATCATAGCAATAACACTAGATAAGAAAGGATTAACTATATATATAAGAAGGGCACCAAGTAAACCAAACCAAATAGAATTCTCTAAACACACTCTTCCATTAATATTAAATTTCCTATTACTATAATCCCACCATCTAGCCTTAAATAACTTCTCCATAAGATAACTAACCAAATATTCCATTATTGAACAAACTACAACCGCTAAAAGAAATACAGTGATAAAACTATTACGATATCTACTAAGATATAAAATCATAATAATAGAGGAAAATCCATATATAGGACAATAAGGACCTAACAAAAAACCTCTATTAACAAACTTTTTATCTTTATTAAAAGTAACAACTACTTCAATAGCCCACCCAACAAAAGAATAAATTAAAAATAATATAAAATAAGTAAAAAAAGTTTTCATATATCTACCTCACTTTAAAAGTATACCAAAATAAGTAAAATATGTAAAGATATTGAAAAAAATAATATAATATTATATAATTAAAGGGAAGAAGGTGTATTTATGAAAAGGATATTAACAGGATTAAAACCAAGCGGAGAATTGACTTTAGGTAGTTATATTGGCGGTATAAAAGGTACTATTAAAAGACAAGAAGAGTATGAATCATTTCTTTTTGTACCAGATATGCATGCTATTACAGTAAGACAAGAACACGATTTATTAAAAGAAAGAATAAGAAAGAATGTAGCCTTATATTTAGCCTGTGGTGTAGACCCAGACAAAAATATAATATATTTACAATCAGAAAATCTATATCATGCTAATCTATCTTGGGTATTAGAATGCAACACCTACATGGGCGAAGCTTCTCGTATGACACAGTATAAAGATAAATCAAGTAAAGGAGAAAACGTTACTGTAGGACTATTTACATATCCAATCTTAATGGCCTCAGATATATTATTATATGATGCTGACTATGTACCAGTAGGAATAGATCAAAAACAACATGTAGAACTTGCACGTAATATCGCCGAAAGATTTAACAAAAACTATGGAGAAACATTCAAAATACCAGAACCATTAATACCTAAAGTAGGAGCCAAAATAATGGATTTACAAAATCCTACTAAAAAGATGAGTAAGAGTGATGAAACATATAAAGGAGTAATCCTTCTATTAGATGATGAAAAAACAATCAGAAAGAAAATAATGAGTGCTGTAACAGATAGTGAATCAAAAGTCTACTATAACCCTGAAACAAAACCAGGAATATCAAATTTACTTATTATTTATTCATCACTTAAAGAAATAAGTATAAAAGATGCTGAAGAACACTTTAAAGACTATAACTATGGTAATTTAAAAAAAGAAGTTGCCGACTTAGTTGTAGAAGTTCTAACTAATATTCAAACAAAGTATAATGAATTAATAAATAGTACTGAAATAGATGAAATACTAGATAGAGGAAAAGAAATAACTAATAAAATAGCCAAACAAAAACTAGAAGAAGTATTCAGTAAAGTAGGCCTAGGAAGATATTAAAGGAATGAATTAAAACTCATTCCTTTTCTATATATATTTCTTTATTAATAATAGTATTATATTTAGATAATTTATCTAAAACACTCTTATTAACATAAACATTATAAGTAATATTTTCATCAAAACTCTTATTAATAATTCTAGAATTTCCAAGAATATAATCAACATCTTTAACATCATTATAATTAAAAATAATATCTATATCATAACCCTTTTCTAACTCAATAATATTATTATCTCTAATAACTTCTCTAGCTACTTTAGCATAAGTTCTAGTAAGAGGGCCCACTCCTAGTTTAATACCACCAAAATACCTAATAACCACAATCAAAGTATAATTTAAATAATTACTAGTAATTTGATTCAATATAGGATATCCAGCAGTACCTGAAGGTTCATTATCATCATTAGCTCTAATATCACTATCAATAACATATCCATAACAATAATGAGTAGCATTAGGATACTCTTTTTTTATACTATATAAAATATCATTAACTTCATCTTTACTATATACTCTAAATATCAAAGAAATAAACTTAGAGTTCTTAATAATAAGTTCATATTTATCATTATTCTTAATACTAAACATAATCTCACCACCACCATTATACTATATAAAAATATAATTATCAAATACTTCTCTTATATATAATAGGTATCTCGGATACACTGTTATTAGACCTAAGGCTAATAACAGCACTTTAATACCCTAGAATTAAAGTGAACAAAAAACTAAAAAAACATTGACTAACCATAGAAACATAATTATAATAGAGAGTTATATATAAGATAGAAAAGAGAAGGAGGTAATTTGAAAAAAACAATATTAATATTAACAATAATAACTATCTTACTAGGAGGTACCATCTTTGTCATATATAAAAATAACCAAAATAGCAAAGAAGAAGTCATAGATATCTTCAAAGAAGATAAAAAAGAAGAAAAAGAAGAGCCAAAAGAAAATATTCCTACTACCAAAGTAACCGTAGATATCAAAGGAATGATAAATAACCCAGGAGTATACGAAGTAGATAGTAATTCCAGAGTAAACGATGTCATCACTCTTGCAGGAGGCCTAAAAGAAGGCGCAGATACCAGTAATATAAATCTAGCCAAAATAGTAAGTGATGAAATGACAATAATAATATATAGTACTGAAGAAGTACTGGAAAAATTCAAACAAGAAGTATGTATTTGTAACTGCCCATATATAGAAAATAATGCTTGTATAAATAATAATGATAATAATAGTAATTTAATAAACATAAATACTGCCACTATAGAAGAGTTAACCGCCTTAACCGGAATCGGAGATGTAAAAGCTGAAGCCATAATCAAATATCGAAATGAAGTAGGAAAATTTAAAACAAAAGAAGAACTATTAAATGTCGATGGAATAGGAGAGTCTCTATTTGAAAAAATTAAAGATGATATTACAGTCTAGATATATCTTCAAAATACTAACTATCTTAATCCTAATAATAACTATAATATATACTAAGTATTATCCCTTTAAATCAGTATTTAATACTAATGATACAGAATTTATAGGTATAGTCGAAGACTACATCATAAAAGATAATCAAATAAAAATAAGTCTTAAATCAAAAGAAAGAATAATAGTAACATATAAATATACCGGTAAAGTATTTAATAATCTCTCTTATGGAGATAAAATCAAAGTAACAGGAGTACTAAAAGAACCAAGTACCAATAATATCTTCAATAATTTTAACTATAAAAAATATCTCTATAATAAAAAAATATACTATATAATCGAAGCCTCAAAAATAGATAAAATCCAAAACAATAATAACCATATATATACCATAAAAAACTTACTCTATACCAGAATAAATAGTCTAAAATCCTCTAATTATATCAAAGCATTATTATTCGGAGATAACAAACTAGATAAAGAAATAAAAACAAGTTATCAAATAAATGGAATATCTCACTTATTCTCAGTATCAGGTTTCCATATTAATTTCATAACCTCAATAATATACTTCTACTTAGATAGAGTAACCTATAATAAAAAAATAAAATACATAACAGTAGATATCTTCTTAGTATTATATCTATTACTATGTAACACTACATCATTATTAAGATGCACAGTAATGAATATTCTTCTAAGTATAAACTATCTCTTAAAACTAGATATAAAGAAAATAGACATAGTATTATTAACTCTAATACTATGTATCACAATTAATCCCTTTATAATATATGATATCGGTTTTATCTATTCATATACCATAAGTTTCTTCTTAATACTATATAAAAACAAATATAAGACAAATAACAAACTACTAAAAATAATATATATATCCCTAATATCTTTCTTAGTATCATTACCAATAAATATATATACCTCATATGAAATAAACTTCCTAAGTATTATATTAAATATAATAATAGTACCCATAGTAAGCTTAATATTATTACCATTATCATTATTAACACTAATATTCCCTATATTAGATAATATATTATATTTAATAACTAGTATCCTAGAAAAAATATCCCTATATACATCAAACATAAATATATTCAAACAAATTCTCTCTAAACCAAGTATTATTTTAATAATAATATACTATCTAGTAATAATCCTAATACTAAGTAAAAATAAACACTACTATCTAATCTTAATATTACTAATATTTCATAAAACAATTCCTCTATATAATAGTAACCTAGAAGTAGTAATGTTTGATGTCGGTGAAGCCGACTCTATGCTAATAAGTACTCCAAGTAAAAAAGTTAATATCTTAATAGATACCGGAAGAGGAATAGACATAAACAATATAATAATCTATCTAAAAAGTATCGGTATAAGTAAACTTAACTATCTAATAATAACTCATGGTGATGAAGATCACATCGGCGGAGCCCTCTATCTAATAGATAATTTCAAAGTAGATAATGTAATTCTAAATAAAGGAGACTATACAGAATTAGAAGTAGAATTAATTATCCATCTAAAAAATAAAAATATCAAGTACACTAATAATATAAATAAAATACCATTACTAGGTAGTTATATGTATCTTCTAAATACAAAAAAATTTAGTAATGAAAACGATAATAGTATCGTAACCTATTTTGAATACCAAAAATATAAATTCCTATTCATGGGAGACTCTTCCTCTAAAACAGAAGAATATTTAATTAATAATTATAATCTTACTAATATATCGTTCTTAAAAGTAGGTCATCATGGTTCTAACACCAGTAGTAGCCCTCTCTTTATTAATAAGATAACCCCCAAAGTATCCCTAATATCCGTAGGAAGAAATAATTTTTATCATCATCCTAATAAAGAAGTATTAACAAACCTATCAAACTCAGTAATCTACCGAACAGACATAAATAAAAGTATCAAAATAAAAATAAATAACAAAGTAAAAATAACAAAACTAAATAATAATTAGAAAGAAGGTCAAAATGAATTATTATAATGAAATAAAAAATGAATTAGTAAATAATGAAGTATACAAAAGAGTAAAGGATTATTCAAAGAATAAAAATGAATTAAGTACTTATTATAATGTTGGTAAATTGTTAATTGAAGCCCAAGGTGGTGAAGAAAGAGCTAAATATGGTGATGGTTTAATAAAAGAATACTCAAAAAAATTAAGTGAGGAATTGGGAGGAAAATATAATATAACTACATTAAAAAGAATGAGACAATTTTATTTAATTATTGAAAAAGGTGCCACACTGTGGCACCAATTGACGTGGAGTCATTATAGAGAACTTTTGACATTTGATAATATTGATGAAATTAACTATTACATAAAGCAAACTGGGGATTATAATTTAAGTGTTAGAGAGTTAAGAGAAAAAATAAAATCTAAAGAATATCAAAGATTAGATAATAATACAAAATTAAAGTTAATAAATAAAGAAGAAACAGTAGTAAGTGATTTTATAAAGAATCCCATAGTTATAAAGAATAAATACAACATAGATAAAAAAGAAATAACTGAAAAAATATTAAAAAAATTAATACTCGAAGATTTAGATAATTTTCTAAAAGAATTAGGTACAGGTTTCTCATACATAGAAAACGAATACAAAATCAAAGTAGGTAATACCTATAACTATATAGATATATTACTATTTAATTATATTTATAATTGCTTTGTAGTAATAGAATTAAAAGTAACAGAGTTAAAGAAAGAACATATCGGCCAAATACAAATATATATGAACTATGTAGATAAAAATATTAAAACCATAAATCAAGATAAAACTATTGGGGTAATAATTTGTAAGAAAGATAATGGCTATTACATAGAGTATTCTAGTGATAACAGAATATTTTCTAAAAATTACATATTGTCTTAGGAGGCACAGAAATGAATTATTATAATGAAATAAAAAACGAACTAATAAACAACGAAGTATATAAAAGGGTAAAAGATTATTCAAAGAATAGAAATGAACTTAGTACTTATTATAATGTCGGTAAATTGTTAATTGAAGCTCAAGGCGGCGAAGATAGGGCTAGGTATGGAGAAAGTCTAATAAAGGAATATTCCAATAAATTAATCACTGAGGTTGGGAAAAAATATAATTATAAAACATTGTTAAAAATGAGAAAGTTCTATTTGGTGTTTAAGAATTTCTCGACACTGTCGCGACATTTGACATGGAGTCATCATTGCGAACTTTTGACATTTGATAATGTTGATGAAATTAACTATTACATAAAGCAAACCGGAGATTATAATTTAAGTGTTAGAGAGTTAAGAGAAAAAATAAAATCCAAAGAATATCAAAGATAAGTAGCTTATTAACAATTTAAAACATATGAGCTAATTTTATTTGCTATGAGAAAAAGGTGCGCCACTGGCACACTAATTACAATTACTAAACTAATATTAAATATATACCTCTCTCTTATATATAATAGATATGTAGATATATTGTTGTTAGACTATAGGCTAACAACAACACTCTATAGACCTTAGGCTATAGAGTGATTATACAATATTATCCAAATATAACTTATATACCTTATCAAAATCAATAATATCAAAAACATTCTCTAAGTATTTCTTTCTTAAATAAGTATACTTTAAATAATAAGCATGTTCCCATACATCAATAGTCATAATAGGAGTAAAACCATAATAATAAGGAGTATCCTGATTAGAAGTATTAATAATTCTAAGTTTATTATTCTTATCCATTACTAAAAAAGTATATCCACTACCTTTAACTTCCATAGCCATATCAATAAATTCCTCTTTAAATAAAGAGAAAGAACCAAAATATTTATTAATTAGATTAAGAAGTTCTATAGGTATATCTTTCTTCTTATTAGTCAAATTATAAAAATATAGGCTATGATTTAAATATCCTCCTAGATTAAATAGTATCTCATCTCTATTCTCCATAGGTAATATATCAATATGCTTAGCTAAATATATAGGAGAGTCTTTATAATCATAATTAATATCATTTAAATATTTATTTAACTTATCAGTATAATTTCTATAATGAGCATTATAATGAAGATCTAGTGTTCTATCATCAATATAGGGATCTAAACTCTTATAATCTAAAGTAATTCTTTTATATTCCATATATCATTCACCAATACATTATATTATTACTTCCCATAATTTACCACATTTATTTGATAATTTAACCAAATAAAATTAATATAATTAAATCAAGGAAAGAGGTGATAGATGATTAGATAAGAAAAAATATTAATTTTGTGTTATACTATATTTAGGAAGTGATATATATGAAAACAATAGCACTAGTAGAGGATGAAAAAGATTTGAATAATCTAATAAGAACATATCTAGAAAAAGAAGGCTATAATGTAGTATCCTATTATGATGGAGAGAGTACTATAAATAATATAAATAAAGATGTAGATTTATGGATATTAGATATAATGCTTGGAGATACCATTAGTGGATATGACATTATAAAGAAAATCCGTGAGGATAATCCCGATGTACCAGTAATATTTACATCCGCGAGAGATAAAGATCTAGATAAAATAATCGGTTTAGAATTAGGAAGTGATGATTATATTGCTAAACCATATTCTCCTAAAGAACTAGTACTTAGAGTAAATAATATCATAAGAAGAGTTTACTCCAAAGATAAACAAAAACTTACCTATAAAGATTATACTATAGACTTTGAAAAAAGAATGGTACTTCACAAAGGTGAAAGTATAAATCTAACTACTTTAGAGTTTGATTTACTCTATATGTTCGTTACCAATATAAATAAGTCCTTCTCAAGGGATGATATTCTAAACAACATTTGGGGAGAAAACTATTTTGGTACTGATAGAGTAGTAGATGATCTAGTAAGAAGACTAAGAAAGAAAATGCCAGAATTAGATATAAATACAATCTATGGCTATGGGTATAGATTATTATGAGAAAACCTAATCTTACAGAACAATTACTATTTATTTGTATAGTAATAGTGGTAATAATGATAATATCACTAGGAATAATATTACCTAGAAACCTATTACCAATATATGAAGATAATTTATATAACTATCTTGGTGAATCTTTAAATATATTGGATAGTCCTGAGAATAGTAAAATAAATAGTGAGGTAGCTTATATATATGTTAATAATGAAAATATATATATATCAAATAACTTAAATAAAGTATTAGGATTAGATTCTCCTAAAGAAATTCTAAGTAAAATAAATAAGGAAGAAGGAAAATTTCTCTATAACAAGAAAGTATATTATTATAGTACTATTACTTCAAATAATACTAAGAAAATAGCACTTACTGGTAGTAGTTATATAAATGATATGCGTATATCAATATTTAAGATAATCCTTCTTGTAGTAGGTATAACCTTTATAATAGTATCAATGGTAATCCTAATATGGTCTAATAGCTTAGTTAATAGAATAAAAAAATTAAAAGAAAAAATAGATAACTTGAATAACGATAACTATAATCATAAGATAAAATATGATTATGAAGATGAAATATCTACCCTTGAGGTAGCTTTGGAGAAAATGCGTGTATATTTGAAAGAAGAAGAAGAATATAAAAATCAAATGTACCAGAACATTTCCCATGATTTTAAGACTCCTATCACAGTAATGAAATCCTATATCGAAGCATTCGAAGATGGTGTAATAACAGATAAAGAAGCCGTAAAAGTATCTAAAGAGCAGTTATCAAAATTAGAAGGTAAAGTTCACTCCTTATTGTACCTTAATAAATTAAACTATTTCAAAGACAAAAAAGATATTATAAAAGAAAGGTGTGATGTCAGTAAAGTAGTCTTTGATTCAGTTGATAAATTCTCTTTAGTAAGAAATGATGTTAAATTCACTTTAGATATTGATGAAAAAAATACTATCTTTAAAGGTAGTAGTGAGATGTGGGAAGCAATTATAGATAATATATTAAATAACTTTATTAGATATGCTAATAAAGAAATAAAGATAACCATAAAAAATAATAAGATAATTCTATTTAATGATGGACCAAATATTGATAAAGATGTATTAAATAATATCTTTTCTCCTTTTGAAAAGGGGGTTAATGGTGTGTTTGGTTTGGGATTATCTATTGTAAAGAAAACACTTACATTCTTAAATTATGACATTAACATTCAAAATACTAAAAATGGTGTTAAGTTTATAATAAGTTAAGAACTCTTATTTTAGGGTTCTTTTCTTTATGTATTCTATTAAGCCTTATTCTAAGTCTTAATAGTGTTTATTTGAGCCAAAGTATTGCCCTAAAATAAATATATCAGCCATATCTATCATATAGAAGAGGGGGTAATATACTAGGAAATAAAAAAAGAAGATTACTCTTCTTCAATAGCTCCTGTTGGACAAGATTCTAAGGCAGTATTTGATTCTTCTTCATGTTCTTCCGCTACTGGGGTTTCAATAACCTTAGCTAAATTATCATCATCAAAATCAAATACATCTTCACATAGACTAACACATTGTCCACATCCAATACATTTATCTTTATTAATTTTTAATTTCATAATCATACCTTCTTTCTATTTAATTATATCAAAATCAAATAAAAAATCAACATAAAATCTTTTATTTATCAAAAAAATATGTTATTATATTAATAGTAGAGGTAGAGCAATATGGAAAGTAGAATGGAAAAATATTATAAAGAAGATTTAAGTGAATTTAATAGAATTAAGAAAAACGAAAAACTATATAAAGATATTTCTTCTGAAATATCTGAACTAGATAATTTACCAATACCTGATAATTCCAATGAAATAGATATAAATGGTTTAAGAGAAATAGTTTCCAGTAGAGACGAATATCGAAAAGCTAAAGAATTAGGGAGAACAGTTACCCTTCCAAAAAGGGAAGTAACAAATGCAGCACCAAAAGAGAGTAGTAGAATATATGATATTAATGTTCTACTTGAAAATGCTAAAAATGAAATAAATAAAAATGCTGAAGCTAATAAAGAAGAGCCTAAAATAAATACTAACTTTTTAACTAATCTTGAGGATGCTAATATACCATATGTTCCTGAAGCAGATGATGCTATGGAACTTTCAGAAGAAGTACCAAAAGAGGATAAAGATAAAAAAGAAAGTAATACTAATTCACTTCCACTTGATATACTTGTAGACTTAAAAGGTGATGATAACACTGTAGTAACAGATCCTATTGTTAAAGAAGAAGTTACTATGATAAAGAAAATAAAAGAAGGAGAAACCTTTTATAGTGGTTCATTTAATTTTAGTAAAAAAGATTTTGATGAAGATGATGATGATGAAAAATTATTTGAAGAAAAATCTCATAATGGAATAAAGATATTCTTCTTAATATTTGGACTTCTTGTACTAGGAGCAGCCTTATATTTTATCATTACTAGATATGTATTATAAATAAAATTAAATTGATAGCTTAGGCTATCTTTTTACATAAAATAAAAAAAATAAAATTATTCTAAAAAATAATGTTAAAAAAATTAAAAGTGTGGTAAAATATATTATAGGTAGGAAAGGTGGTAACATATGGATAGTGTCTTTTTAATTACTATATCAGCTTTTATATTGGCAGTTATCCTTATAATTATTACTATTGTTATAATTAAAAGTAATCAGAATAAAAAATATAAAAAAGAAATAGAAGAATTAGATATTGAAAAGAATAGCCTACTTGGGGTTCCGGTACTTAGTGAGATAACAAAGGTTAAAGAATTAGTAAAAACTGATAATTTAAAGGAAAAGATGGAAGACTGGGATAATACTTTTAAATTAATAAGGGATGAAGCAATACCTAGTATTACTGATTCAATATCTGATGCTGACTTTTTAATAGATAGAAAAGAATACAAACAAGCTATAAGAAAAATGGCTAATATTGAAATGGAACTACGTGTACTAAAGAAAAAGACAGATAAGTTGCTTGAAGAAGTTCAGTTAATAACTAAATCTGAAGAGAGAAATAGAACTCTTATTACTAAATTGAAAATAGTATATCGTGAGCAGCAGAATAAATTTGAAAGAACTAAAAAAGAATTTGGCGTAATTACAGCTTCAATGGAAGAAGAGTTTAGTAGAATAGATAAACTATTTGCGGAATTTGAAAGAGCTATGGATAATAATGATTATGTTTCTGTAGAAAAAAAAATAGTTCTTTTAGATGATAAGATTAAAAGAATGGATAAATTACTTGCAGACGTTCCTACAATTGTCTTAATGGCTACTGTTGTTATGCCAAATAAAATAGAGGATACTATAATATATTATAATAGAATGCGAAGAGATGGTTATCCACTAGATTACTTAAATGTTGAATATAATATTAAAGAAATAAAAGATAAAATAAATAAAATTATTGAAAATTTAAAGAACTTGGAGATGAATGATTCAATAATAGAATTAAAAACTTTTGTAGATTACTTTAATAGTTTATATAATGATTTTGATAAAGAAAAAGAATGTAAAGACTTATTTAAACAAAATATTAAAGAACTCGGGTATAGAATAGACAATATTAATAAAGTAGTAAGAGATATATATCTTCAAATAGATGATATAAAATATAATTATAATTTATCAAATGAAGATATTAATAAATTTAGTTTATTAAATAAGAGTTTAGAAAAAATAAATAAAGATTATAAGATACTAGTGGATCAAGGTAAAATGAAAACATTTGCCTACTCTAAACTAGTTGATGAATTAGATGGATTGTCACTAAAATTATCTAGATTACAGGATGATTTGGATTATCAGTTAAGATCAATTACTAGCATGAAAGATGATGAAACAAGAGCAAGAGAACAGTTAAATACAATTGAAGACTTATTAAAGAAGTCAAAATATCGTCTAAAAGATTATAAAATACCAGTAATTCCAAGTAGTTATTATATAGAACTTACTGAGGCACAAGATGCAATAAGAGAAATAGTAAAAGAACTAGATAAGAAACCAATTGTTATAAAAATATTAAACATAAGAGTAGATACTGCAAGAGACTTAGTATTTAAAATATATAATAAGACAAACGATATGATTAAGATTGTTGATATGGCTGAAAAGATGATAGTTTATGGGAATAGATATCGTAGTAGTTATGAAGAAATAGATATTGCTCTTACTAAAGCAGAAGAGTTATTTAGAAGAGGAAAGTATAAAGAATCTTTGGATTTATCTACGAAGAGTATAAGTTTTATAGATAAAAATATTATAGATAGTGATTAATTGTTGATTTTTTAAGTTATTTATGATATTCTTATATTAGAGTAAATAGGGAGGAAAAATATGCAAACAGTAGTAGATTTTTTATTAGAATATTATGTGTGGGTTTTGATTGTATTAGTTATTCTTTTAATTACAGTAGTTGGTTTTCTCGCAGATACTAAAAAGAAAAAGAAATTAAGAGAAAAAAAGGAAAGAGAAGCTGCAAGTGATAATAGTATGCCTACTAATGATTTAAATATGATGAATCAAGGTATGGATATGAATTATAATGCAATGAATCAAAATATGAATATGGGCTATAATGGTATGATGATGAATCAAAACCTTAATGACATGATGAGCCATAATACTGATAATATGATGAATAATAACATGTTAAACAATAATATGATGATGAATAATCAAGATATGAATATGTCAAATAATATGGCACAGAATATAAATCAAAATATGAATACGATGGAGAATATGCCTGAAAGTATGAATAATAATATGAATCAAGGTGTAAATTCAAATATAAATACAATGGGAATAAACATGAATAATAATTTTGAAAATAATCCTAATGTAACAAATAATGCACCTGAAGTAAATCAAAATATGAATAATAATGATTCTTTCTTTATTCCAGCTTCAGAGCAGACACCAAAATTTGAACCAAGAGAGGTATCAATACCAAAACCTGTTGAACCAACACCAATATTAAATAATGGAATAAATAGCGGTGTAGCTCCTGTTACAGAACCAAGAGAGGTACCAAGTATGCAAAGTAGCATACCAAATCCTATGCCTAGTGTAGCACCACAAATGACAGTACCTACACCAGAACCAATGCAAAATTCTATTTCAGAGGCAACTACTGGTGTTCAAATGGGTGGAGTTACTCCAACACCAATACCAAATACTATGCCACAAATGGCAGGACCAAGTGTAATACCAAATGTTAATATTCCTAGTGCTCCAGTAGTAGAGCCAATGAATCAAGCAAATACAAACAATATGCCAAATAATATGATAAATAATGTTCCAAATGGTGTTCCTAATACAATGCCAAATATGAATCAAATGCCACAGGAGCCAGTAAACAATATGAATGGTTATACCAATAATTTAGTGCAGGGTGGATCAAACTTTGTAATGAATGGTAATGTACCGAATAATCAAAATAATGGTAATTGGAATCTATAAGATTTAGTTAATCTAAATCCTTTCTATCTTAAGGAGGTATTTAAATGAATTATGATGATGATAAAAAATTAGAAAATGTTACACCATATAGGGCTACTGGTAATTTAAATACCGCAATTAGTAATCCTAGTATAGATATAAATGATACTATGGATGTTAATATAAAATCAGTAAATACAGTTCAAAATAATCAGGTTAATACAACTAATAGTATACCACTTACAAATAATCAAAATACTATGAATCAAAATTCAGTTAATATGCAGAATCAATATAACAACATATATGAAACTAATAGTCAAAATACTACTAATAATCAGAATGTTAATAATACAAATGTAAAGAAAACTTATGTAACAACTGATAACAAACCTAAAAAAAAGAAGTTCGATTTAAATCTTACTAAAGAATTTAAAATAGCACTTCTTATCATAGTAATCTTATTTGTATTTGTATTTATATTAGATTTATTACCAAAATTATTTTAAATGTTTTTGGATAATGAAATAATTAAATCAAAGTTATCATCATTAGCCATAATATTTTTATGTAACTCATGACATTTATCGCAGCTATAAATAATCTTATAGCTGTTTTTAAATTTCTCTATACCAATTGGTCTCATTAGTCCTTTGCAGGTATTTTCTCTATCACCAGGATTAATATCTAGATGTTTAGAATATAAACAGAATGGACAGTGATCTCTAGCGGTATATCCAAGTTTAATAACTTTTTTACCACAATTTTCACAAATAAAATTTTCATCAATCATATTAAATTTTTTCATAACTTAATTATAGCAGAATAAAAATAAATAATCAATAAAAACACCATATGGTGTTTTAATAATATCCGGGATAATTTGGATATGGTGTGTATGGTGGATAAGGATTATATGGTACTGGATATGGTCTAGGATAAAAGGCAGGAGCTAAAAGTCCTCCGGTTATACCTCCTAGAATAAATGGTCCAAAAAATCCCCCACCAAATCTATCTCCATTCATTGGCATTGGTCTTAACATTCTTCTGTTATACATAAAATAGTCTCCTTTCTCTATATTATATTTAAAAACATTAATCATGTGAAAAGACTTTATTTATTTTTTAAAATCTAGTATAATATATACATGGAGGTTTACTATGGATGAAATAATAATTAAGAGTGATGATCTACTAGTAATGAATTTAATAAATTATTTTATTACTGAAGAAAACTATAAACCAATGATTATACATGGTATTAATGATGAAATTTGGCTTGAAAATCTAGATAATAATTATAAAATAGTTAGAATAGTATCACATCATATTCATAATAAAGAACAATTGGATTTTGATAAGTTTAAATTATCTAAAATAGTAAAACAAGTGAAAAGAAAGACATTATCATTTAAAGTAAAAGTACTTAGTATTTATACGGATATTGAAGATGAAAAAATACTTAATAATGATGATGTATTAATAACTAAAGAAAAAGATATAAATAATCCAAAATTAGTAAGTGCTTTTCCAGATATTGTTGAAAAGACAAATAGAAAAGAAGATGGCTTGGAATACTTTATTAAAGTAACTGATAATATTAATAAAAAGAATGAAAAAAGGAATAAAATTGCTGAAAAGATATTTTCATATAAACAACCTATAGTTACTTATATAATTATGGCTATATGTATAATACTATTTATACTAATGGAATTATCAGGAGGTAGTACTAATAGTCAAACACTATTAAAATATGGTGCTAATTTAGATGTGTTAGTAAAAAATGGTGAATACTATAGATTATTTACTTGTATATTCTTACATATTGGAATAATGCATTTATTATGTAATTTGTATTCCTTATATGTTATAGGCAGAGAAGTAGAAAATTTATTTGGTAAAATAAAATATATAATAATATTTATACTAAGCGGTATATTTGGTAGTATAATGTCACTAGCATTTACTCATAATACTATATCTGCTGGAGCATCAGGAGCAATATTTGGTTTACTTGGAGCACTTCTATATTTTGGTATGCACTATCGTACATATCTAGGAGAGGCTATAAAAAGATCAATTATTCCAATAATTGTTGTAAATCTAATAATAGGTTTCTTTGCAGAAGGTATTGATTTGGCTGCTCATATAGGAGGTCTAGTAGGCGGCGTACTAGTAGCTATGATGGTCGGAGTACCAGATAAATCAAAAATAAAAGATATAATAAATGGAACAATATTAACAATAATATATTTAATATTTATTTCATATTTAGCTTTTTGGAGGTAATAAAATGGGGAAATTAGAAAATGCATTAAAAACATTTAACCTAGATGCTAATTTTACACATGAGCAGTTAAAAAAAGCATATAGTTTAAAGTCAAAAATGCTGTATGTGGACTTTGGAAATAAAAAAGAAGATACCATAAGAAGAGAACAAGATAGTTATGATTATCAAATACTTATAATGTATGAATATCTAAGAAAAATGTTTAAAGATATTGATTTAGAAAAGAAAGGATTATTTAATATATCAAAGTCTGCGAAAGAATTTTATGAAAAGGAAATAAATCATGCAATGGTATCACAACTATTTGATTTTATTAGTTTAGATATTAAGAATTTAGATATGGAAATAGAAACTGCTAAAACAACTATGGACTTAGAAAAGGCTTTTTCTGAATTTATACAAAGAAAAAATGAAAGTTATCAAATGTTTATAAATAACATAATGTATGGTAATAATGAAAAAGATCATCATGAAACCATTAATGGTGAAAGTCTAGTACAAATAGTATCTATGAAAGAACTAATTATAACTGTGTATACTATATTAATTGATAGAGATTATATGCTTAATAATATAAAGACTAAAGTAGAGGAACAATTTAAACCAGGTAGTGCCGAATATAATCTTGGAGCAAAATATTATATAAGAATGAAACTTGCTAAAACATATGAAGAAGCTAAAGGAATATATAATGATGCTTTAGTACAGTTATCTAGTCTAGATACTATAGAGGAAAATAAAAAAACATCATCAAGATAGTAGAAATACTATCTTTTTTTTTAATTTTATGCTATTATATACTAGAGGAGAATAGAAATGAGAGTACATATTGATAGTGATATTTTATATAAAATAGATAATTATTTAAAACCTGAATTGGTTTATATACCTCTTGAGAATAAAAATGAAGTAGAGTATAAGCATCTAGTAAAAGGTGGAGATTATGTTCATAAAGGACAAGTAATTGCTATAGATGAAAAGATAAATTTTCCTATACATAGTTCAGTATCAGGTTATGCATTAGTGGGAGATACTAAGACTATTAATAATGGTAAAAAGATTAAATGTGTTGTAATAGAAAATGACTTCAAGGAGAAGTATGAAAAAAGTAAGGTAGTAACTAAAAAGGAATATACTAGAGAAGAATTTATAAATGCTCTTAGAGAAAATGGTATCACTGGACTAGGAGGAAGTGATTTTCCTACTTTCTTAAAGTATGATAATGATAACACTAAATATCTTTTAGTAAATGGTGTTGAATGTGAACCTTTTGTTTCTTGTGATAAAGCATTAATGAAAAATAGTGCTGAAGAAATACTTGAAGCTGTAGATAAAATAATGACTATAATGAATCTAAAGAAGAGTTATATTGTTGTAAAAGAAGATAGTACCAAAGTAATAAATGCTTTTACTAAACATATTGGTACTTATCCTAATATAAGTTTAAAACTAGTAAAAGATGCATATCCAAATGGCTGGGAAAGGATAGTAGTAAGAGATACTCTCGGGATAGAGTATGATAAATACCCAATTGAAAAAGGTATACTAGTTAGTAATGTTAGTACTATTTATGCAATCTATGAAATGCTAAAATACAGTAGACCATTAACAGAAAGAATAATTACCATTACTGGTCCAGGCATAAAGAAAAAGACTAATGTTAAAGTAAAAATAGGTACTCTAGCTAGTGAAATAATAGCTTCACTAGATGGTTATAAAAAGCTAAAGAATCCACTTTTTATTGCGGGTGGTCCAATGATGGGAAAGAGTATTCCTACTGATGACTTAATAATTACTAAAGATATAAATGCTATTCTTGTAATAGAGGATAATTTTACTAGATCATTACCATGTATATCATGTGGTAAATGTCTTGAGGTATGTCCTGTAGGAATATATCCAGCCTTTATTATGAAAAATATCAGTAATATCAAAGAACTAGAATGTCTAAAAGCGGATGAATGCATAGAATGTGGACTATGTTCTTATATATGTCCTTCAAAAATAGAAGTAAGAGAATTTGTAAAAGCCGCTAAAGAGAAGGTGAATAATAAATGAGAGAGTTTAAGGTAAGAAATGGAAGTTATCTAAAAAGTAAAAATAAAACTTCTGATATGATGTATACTATCTTAATAATATTATCTTTCTTTATATTATTCTCTACATATAAAAATGGTATATATCCGGTAATAAAAGGCTATGGTAGTCTATACCTAGTATTTAAACCATTAATATTTGTTGTAGTAGCTTCTATTACTGGTTTATTAACTGAATACCTATACTATCTAATTAGAAAGAATAAAAAAAGTATTTATGAATTATTTACTGAAAACTATGCTATTATACCAGGAGTATTTTTAAGCCTAGTAATATCAATAAATACACCATTATATTTAGTAATACTAGGTAGTATAATAGCCTCTTTATCAAAAGTATTAACAGGAGGTTTTGGTAAAAATAAATTAAATCCTGCTCTAGCGGGAAGTCTCTTCATAACGGTAATATTTTCATCTCTAGTAGGAGGATATCTAAATCCTTATGAAGTAGATACCATAAGTAGTGCAACACCATTATCAAATATGACTGCAGGTAGTTATGTTCTTACTTATGATAAATTAGTGGCACCATTTGGTAGTCTATTAAACTTCTTCTTTGGCAACATACCGGGTGCTATAGGAGAAACATCATCACTACTATGTATAGTAAGTTTTATCTATTTAACCTATAAAAAAATGATTAAATGGCGCATACCAGTATCCTATGTATTAACTGTAGTATTAATAAGTTCAGTAATATGTATAACTAAAGATATTGGACTATGGTTTATTCTATTTAACATATTATCTGGAGGATTACTTTTTGGAGCAGTCTTTATGGCTACTGATCCAGTAACCACTCCAATTACTAATACAGGTCAGTTAATAAGTGGTGTACTTCTAGGTATCATAACTATGTTTATTAGATATTTAACTCCATTACCAGAGGGAGTATTAATATCAATATTAATAGTTAACTTAATAACAATACTAATAAATTATTTAAGTATAAAATTATATAATAAAAAAATAATTAAAATATCCTTAATAATTCTAAGTACTATAATAGCCCTACTACTAGGAGTAATAATAAGTACTAAGGTATTAAATAAAGAACCAGATGATAGTTTTAGTATATTATCTAAAACAAAAAGTGGTAATATAACAACTTATGAGGTAATGGGAAGAGGTTATGCTGGTAAAAATAGTTTAAAATTAAAGATAGTATTTACTAGTGGTAATATTTCTAATATAGAGTTATTAAAGAGTAATGAAACATATACTGCTATTATAAAGGATAATAATTATTTAGATAAGATAAAGAATAATCAAAATAATCTTGATAATTTAGATACTATCAGTGGTTGTACTTATTCTACTAAATACTTAAAAGAAATGGTAACTAAAACAATAGAAGACTATAATAAATAGTTTTCTTTTTTTCTTTAGAGCCTGTAGTCTCTAAAGGCGTAAGAAAGCCTTAGGTCTTCCTTACGACAATTTATTTAAAGCATAAACTAACTATTTATTCTTACTTATTTGACCATAGTATAAACAAACCTAAGTCTTATTAAAAGCCTATTAATTAGTATAAAAAAGCAATTAAAAACTTTACTTTTAATATTAGCAATGTTATAATTAATATGGATAGAAGGTTGATAAAGTGGCAAAGAAAAAAACTAAAAAAGATAGTGAAAAGAAAAAATTTGAATATACAAATGAAGTGGTAGGTATAATACTAATACTAGCTGCAATTATAGGAATAGGTGCCTATGGACCTGCGGGTAATTTTATAAAATCATTCGCAGTATTTCTAGTAGGTAATATATATCCTTTCCTATTATTTGGATTATTAATATTAGGAGGATATCTAATAGTAAAAAGGAAAACGCCTAACTTACTTAGTCTAAGATGGATAGGCTTTTATATACTGGTAATATCTTTCTTAGTATTACTTCACTTAAAATATATAGAAGTACATTCACAAGAAGGAATAAAAATAATAACAGAAACATTTAATAATCTATTAAAAGCCTTTGATAACACAGGAAATACAAATATAGTAGATACTATAAGCTATGCTATTTCCAATAGTGGTGGAGGTATGATAGGAGCAATCTTTACTTATGCTTTCTTTAGTTTATTTAAAGATGGTACTAAGATAGTTATTATTACTTTAATTGTAATTGGTACAATATTATTATTTAATACTAGCCTTATTGATTTAATTAAGAAAATAAAAGTACCAAAGATTAAAAAGAAGGAACATAAAGAGAAAGAAAATGCTGATACTACTGATAGTAGAATAATTCTTCCTACTGTAGACAAAACTCCAGATAAAGAAGAAAAAGATTTACCAGTAGAATCAGATATACCAATAAAGACTGCTAGTGCAAGTGTAATGGTAAAAGAAGATACTGAAGAAGAAAAACCGGTAATTAATGTAAATTACAAGTTGCCACCATTAACATTATTAAAATTATCTAAAGGTAATAATGATAAAGAAAATATTGAAGCAGTAAAACAAAATATAACTACTTTAGAGAAAGTACTTGCTGATTTTGAAATACCAGGTAAGATAAAAGAATGTCATATAGGACCATCAGTTACTCAGTATGAATTAGAGTTAAAAGCAGGTACTAAAGTTAATAAACTATTATCAATACAAAAAGAGATAGCTTTAAATTTAGCCGCTAAAGATGTAAGAATACAGGCTCCAATACCTGGTAAAAGTACTATTGGTATAGAATTACCAAATAAAGTAAATAGTGCTGTATCATTTAGAGAAGTACTAAGTAAATTACCAGAACCAAGTGATAAATCATTACTTGCTGTAGGACTAGGTAAAGATATTATGGGTACAGTAAAGTGGGCTGAAATAAATGCTACACCACATCTTTTAATAGCAGGTGCAACAGGTAGTGGTAAATCAGTATGTATTAACTGTATAATAGCCTCAATATTAATGAGAACTAAACCTGATGAAGTAAAATTAGTAATGGTAGACCCTAAAAAAGTAGAATTATCAATGTATAATGGTGTACCACACTTACTTACTCCGGTAGTAACAGATCCTAAGAAAGCCTCTATTGCTTTAAAAAATATTGTAGTAGAGATGGAAAGAAGGTACCAAGTATTTGAGGATACTAAATGTAAGAATATAAGTTCTTATAACAAAATGTGTGAAACAAATACAGACTATGTAAAGATGCCATATATTGTATTTATAATAGATGAGTTAGCAGATTTAATGCTTGTAGCTGCTAAAGATGTTGAAGACTCAATAATGAGAATCACTCAAATGGCTAGAGCAGCAGGTATTCACTTAATTGTGGCTACACAAAGACCATCTACTGATGTAATAACCGGTGTTGTAAAAGCCAATATACCATCTCGTATATCATTTGCCGTATCATCATCAATAGATTCAAGAACAATCCTAGACCAAACTGGAGCAGAAAAACTATTAGGTAAAGGTGATATGTTATTTAAACCAATGGGAGAAAATGTTCCAATAAGAATACAAGGTGCTTATGTAAGTGATGAAGAATTACAAAAAATAGTAGACTTTACAATATCACAGCAGAAGGCTAACTATGATCACTCTATAACAGAAGAAAGAGGTGGCGAAGGAACTGATGCTGGTAAATATGATGATGGCTATGAATCAAAAGAAGAATATGATGATCCACTATATAACGATATTGTAGACTTCGCTATGGAGTTTGGTAAAATATCAGCCTCTCTAATTCAAAGAAAGTATCGTATTGGCTATAATAGGGCTGCTAGAATAGTAGACTTACTTGAAGAAAGAGGTATAATAGGGCCACAAAATGGTTCTAAACCAAGAGAGGTATTAGTAAAAAAAGAGACTAATACTGAAGAGGAGTAGTGTAAAACAAAGAAATATCAAAAAAAGGTTGATATTTCTTTAAAAATATTATATAATTATTAGGCAGGTGAAATTTATGACTATTGATTTATTTAATCTTGTGGTAAACAATAAAACTATAAATATAGATAGTGATATTATAATTCCAAATGAATATTTAGAAAATAGTGGTATTAGAAGATTAAATAATATTCATTTTAAAGGTAATATCAAGAAGTTAGTAGATGATACATATTCACTAGAAGGAGTACTAAGCGGTACTATGATACTAGCAGATGATATAACTTTAGAAGACTATGAATATAATTTTACTAGTGAAATTGAAGAAAATATCGAGGAAACAAGCATAAATTTACAAAAAACACTTGATATTACTGACATTTTATGGCAAAATATTCTTATCGAGGTTCCTTCAAAGGTAGTAAACGATAAAAATAAAAACATAAAGCTTGAAGGTAATGGATGGAGATTAATTAGTGAGGATGATTTAAATAGTAAAAACAATCCTCTCAGTGAACTCGAAGATTTATTAAGGAAGGAGTGAGATAGATGGCAGTTCCATTTAGAAAAGTAAGTAAGACAAGAAGAGATATGAGAAGAACTCATTATAAAGTTACCGCTAATGGATTAGTAGAATGTACTAACTGTGGTGCTAAAATTAGACCTCACAGAGCATGTCCAAAATGTGGTTTTTATAAAGGAGTAAGCACTTCTAAAGAAGAAGTTAAAGAAGTAAAACCAGAAGTTAAAAAGACTACAAAGAAAACTGAAACTAAAGTAGCTGAAGAAAAGAAAGCTCCTAAAAAAGCTAAATCTTCAAGCAAGACTGAAGAATAGTAAAAAATAAGTACTCTAAATTAGAGCACTTTTTATTTACAAAAAACTTTAAATAAATTATACTAAATATAAGAAAAGAGGTATAATATGAATATCAATTTAGAAATAGTTACATTAGAAGAAAAAGAAAAATTAAAAAAATTATTACAATTATATTTACATGACTTAAGTTTATACTTTCCATTACCATTTAATTCCATAACATGTGAGTACGACTATAACATAGATAAATATTTTGGTGATAATTATGCATATTTTATTAAAGATAATAATAATATATTAGGATTTATACTTGTAGATGATAACAAAAATAATAACTATGAAATAAGTGAAATATTTGTTTTAAATAACTATAAAAGAAATAAAATAGGTAAAGAAGCAGTAACTAAAGTTTTTAATCTTCATAGAGGTAATTGGACTATAAAAGCAGTACCTAATTCTATAATAGCAGAATCATTTTGGAAGAATATAGTAAAAGAGTATACTAATAATAATTATATTGAAGAATATACAGGTAAGTATAATCGATTAGAAATTTATTTTAGTAATGGCAATTAATATAATTAGAAAACAATTAAATTAGCAGATAAGTACTTATAGAGTACTTTTTCTTTTTGGTAAAAATATTACCAAAAAATGTATTAAAAATCATTGACTTGAATCTTTTATATATGCTATATTGAGAGTGTAAGAAAAGAGGAGGGTTATATGGAAAAAGATAAATTATATTTAATTAATAAAATATTTAATAATGAGAAAGTCAGAACAGTTTAGGACAAAGAAAGTGAAAAGTATTATATTAGCATTATTGATATTATCGCAGCATTAACAGGAAGCACCAGACCTAGAAAATACTGGAGTGATTTAAAAAAGCAATTAATTTTTGAAGGGAGTGAAGTGTCCGAAAAAATCGGACAGTTGAAACTCAAGGCCAATGATGGTAAAT
>ERZ827440.1095-NODE-1095-length-32085-cov-6.813456_pt1 | contig 32085 bp, 17 predicted proteins | sample MGYA00519774_ERZ827440 | MGnify/ENA primary metagenome ERZ827440 (study PRJEB31778, sample SAMEA3449302) | human gut metagenome | biome: human gut; feature: human-associated habitat; material: faeces | place: United Kingdom | collected 2010/2012 ... | reverse complement strand
ACAAGTAACTTAAAGAGCGCGACAAGTAACTGTGCGAAATTAACAATAGGAAAAGCAACAGGAAGTATAAGTTATGGAACAAAGAGCGTAACAAAAGCATATGGAGATGCAGCATTTACAAATGTATTAACAAAAACTGGAGATGGAAGTGTAAGTTATGCATCAAGTAATACAAATGTTGCGACAGTAGATGGAGCTGGAAAAGTAACAATAAAAGCAGCAACAAGTACAGCAATAACAATAACAGCAACAGTAACAGATGGAAATAACTATACATATCCAACAAAGACAGCAAGTTATACATTAAATATAGGAAAGAAACAAGATGTAGTAAGTATAACAGAAAAGAGTGCAACATATACAGGAAGTGCAATAGGAGCAAATACAGCGACAGCAACAAGTGGAACAGGAATAACATATACATACTATAGTAGTCAAGATTGTAGTGGAACAGCATTAAGTGGAGCACCAATAAATAAAGGAAATTATAGTGTAAAAGCAACAAGTGCAGGAAATAGTAATTATACATCAGGAAGTAAATGTGTAAAACATACAATAGATTTTGGAACACCAACAATAAGTTTGGGAGATACAACAAAGACATATACAGGAAGTCCAATAACATCAGTAGGAGCAATAGGAAAGAATCCAAATGGAAGTAGTGTAAGTTTAAATTATACATATACATACTATAATGGAACTACATGTAGTGGAACAGCAATAAGTGCGCCAGTAAATTATAATGCGAATAACTATAGTGTGAAAGCAACAAGTGCAGCAACAAGTAACTTAAAGAGCGCGACAAGTAACTGTGCGAAATTAACAATAGGAAAAGTTCCAGCAGCAAATCCAACTTTAACAGCATATTCGGGAACATATGATGGACAATCTCATACAATTAGTGTTTCTGGAGGTTCAGGTGGAACAATACAATATAGTACTGATAATAAAACATGGAGTACAACAAAACCAACAAGGACAAATGTTGGAACAACAACGGTATATGTAAAAGTAGTAGGAGATGGAAATCATACAGATACAAATCCTATATCATCAACAATAACAATAACAGCACAACAATTACCTGCACCAACCAACCTAACAATAACAACAGCCGGTATTGTAACGTGGTCAGGTGTTTCAAATGCTACTAAATATCAAATTAGAATTGATGGAACAAATTGGACAGATGCTACTTCTGGAGTTGATTATTTAAGTAAAATAATTGCAGCTACAGGAACAAGAACTGTTTATGTAAGGGCAGTTGGAGAAGGTAATTATTCAACTAGTGATAACGCTACAGCAAGCAAGAGTGTTTATGCAGTAACAATAAATAGTAATTCAAAAACTATGGGTACTGTAGATGTTAGTAGTTATAATGTAATAGAAGAGGCAACTTATAGTAAAAGCGGTAATGAATTATTATTTTTTGGAATAACTGGTGGTACAACTAAAAAAACATTAAAAACAGTAACTGCAAAAGCTGAACCAGGATATCACTTTGGTAGTTGGTCTTCAGCATCAGGTTCAATTACATCTACAGCAACAATAACTGCTAATTTTGTAGCAAATACTTATAAAGTTAAATTTGCTTCTAATGGCGGTACAGGTGAAATGGAAGATCAAACATTTACTTATGGTAAAGCTGCTGAATTAACTGCTAATACATTTACAAAAAAAGGCTATACATTTAAGGGATGGACATCTTCTGATGGTAATATATATAATGATAAACAGAATGTAAGTAATTTAACAAGTATAGATGGTGGAACTGTTACTTTAACTGCATTATGGGAAAGAAATGTTTATGTAATAAGTCTTGAAGCTCCTGATGAAGTTTATATGAGTGATAATTATAAAAATAATGTAAATTCTGCAGTGTATTTAAGATATGATGATGGTGTTTATTTGAACTATGATTATGATTCAAAAAAGGTATCTAATAAGATGTCGGTTAAAAGTGATAATGCTACAAATTTTAATATTTTTGTGCCTGAAATTGAATATTTTATTGATTATTACAAGGTTAAATCTGATACAAGTGGTGAAAGTATAGCAGTAGGATATAATTATAAAGGATATTATTATAATGGTGTGAAATTAATTGATGAAAATGGATATATAACAAAAGAATTTACTAATAATTTATTTACTGAAGATACATCTCTTAATATAAGTCTTGAACAATCATTTAATTATCCAAATATATTACGCGATGGTTATACATTTGAAGGATGGTTTAAGGATCCTTATATTGATAAAAGTGATAGTAGTATTAAACCACTTGATAATAGCTATAACTTCTTATTAAATGGAACTACATCAATTTATGCTTATTGGCTTAAAAATGTTAAGATAACAACAAGTGAATCTGGATGGACACAGGATTCTGTTACTGTTAAACCAACTGAACCTTCTACTAGTGATTCTAGTGATGTAACATATCAATATTGTTTATCTGAAATAGGTGGAACTTGCAGTGATTGGAAAAATACTGATGATGCAACTGGTGTTGTTGAAGTAGACATTGATAAAACTGTTGATGAAGATGGAAACAACGTTGAAACTGAAACATCAAAACAAGTTGATATTTATTATAGAGCAGTTAGTAAATATGCGGAAACTCCTGATGATAAAGCAAGTATTAAAATTGATAGAACTGTTCCAACAATTGATGATTCTACTACAGGTGATGCAATTTTAACAGCATATAAAACAGGTACAACAACTTCAGTTGAAAGTGGAAGTTGGTCGAATGAATATCTTGAATTTAAATTTAGTGATATAAGTACAGGCCCAAGTGGTGGAATAATAAAATATTGTATGGCAGATTATACATTATCATCTTCTGGTGATATGCCTGATATAGATTATTGTGAACCATCTACACCAATCAGTCCAAATACTGCAATTCCAGTAGATTCAACAAATAAAAAAGAAGGAACATATTATATTGCATATAGTGTAACAAGTACTACAGGTATTACAAGTGATGTAGGTATATATGATGCACGTGTTGATGTAACAGCACCTAAAATTGTTGTAATTCCTTCTAAGAAAGATGGAGAAACAGTTACTAAATATGATACTGTAACTGCTAGTTCAAAAGCATTTGAAGATTGGGCAATTGATGAGTATATTTTTGATTTGAGTACTAGTACAGATAATTTATCAGGAATAGATTCTGTATTAGTAGAGACAAATAAAGGAGGCTTATTAACTACAGATAGTAATTATAGAGAACATCCTACCAAAAAAACTTATGTTGGCTTTGACACTATAAAAGAGTTAGATCCAATAGAAATACAAGCTGATGGTTATAGGCATGGTGTTATAACTGTTACTGATAGCGCAGGTAATTCATCTAAATTTACATTTACAGTTAAAATAGATGGAGTAACACCTGTTGTAAGCATTACTGCTAAAAATAAGAGTGGTACACCAATAAAATCAGGAGAATTATCATCAACTGGATTAACTTTTGAAATTACAATAGTTAAGGCTGGAGTTAGTGGTGCGGTAGTATATTCATGTGGTACAGCTACAAGTAGTTACGATCCTGATAATCCTTGTGATCCATCTGCAAGAGTAGGTGCAGGAAATACAGGTGACGTATTAAAAGTAACAGGATATGCTAATGCTACATCACTGGATAGAATCATAAGAGTAAAAGGAGTAGGTGGAACAGGTATTGAGTCAGCTGTTAAGTCCTTTAATGCTAGAATAGGAACAACTGATGTTGATATTGTTGTAGCTAGAACAGATAATTCTAATCGAGTAAGTACAAGTGATTGGATAAATTCTACTGTTAAATTTAAATTAGTATCAAAATCTAAAAATATAAAATATTGTGTTGCTAAAAGTAAATGTACACCTAGTACAGCAATTACATCTGGTACCGTAAAATCATTAACAAATACTGGTACATTCTATATTGGATATAATGCTGATTCTGGTACACCTTCTTACTTTATAGCCCATGTAGATACAACTCCTCCAACAATTAAAATAACTCCATATAAGTTGAATGACGACAATAAAGCAGGTACTAAAGTTGGTGATACTGTCACAAATGGTACTTTAAGTATTACAGATTGGGTAAAATATGGATATTATTTCTCATTATCAGGTTCTACAGATGGATCTGGATCTGGAATTGCAACTACTGTATGGAAATATAATGATCCAGGTAGTTATGCGGTTGTTCATGAAACAGCTACAACAAAAACGTATAAAGGTTTAAAGAATTTCTTGTTTGGATCATCAGGATATAGATATGCAGAGGTAACATTAACTGATAAAGCAGGAAATTCTAGAACAATTAAAGTGGGTGTAAGAATTGATAAAGTAGCACCAAAACTTGTATTAAGATTATATAAATCTGTTGATGGTAAGAAGTCAGGTAGCGTTATTAAAAACGTAACAGAAGCAAATTATAGTACTAATAAATGGGTTAATTATAGATACTATTTTGATACAACAGGTTCAACAGGTGGTTCAGGACTTACAGTAACATTACAAACAAATTCTGCTGGTACACTTGATAGCAATCATGATTTGACAAGCCAGGTATATACAATAACTGGTTCTGGTCTTCAAGTTGGTTCGTCGGGTAATAGGTACGTAAGGGTTATAGCTAAGGATAAAGCTGGTAATACAACTACTAAAAATGTTAGAGTATTTATAGACTTAGGTAAACCGTCATTAACTTGGGGAAGCCATAAAGCTAATGGATCAACAATGACGATTAATTATACATGTAGTGATACAATGTCTAGATGGAAAAATTCTAGTGGTACAATTGTATCAAGTGTTACTAAGTCGGTAACACTTAATGGTTCTGGAAGTAAACCTGGTAAATGTACAGATAGAGCTGGTAATACAGTATCGAAAAATTCACCAACTTGGTATTATAATCAAAATTCTGATAAATGTGGAACGCATAGTGAAACAGAGTATTATACAGAATATTATACTTATACAACCAAATATTTAACGATGCCAGTAAGTGAATGTACTAAGAGACAAGATTATGCTTATTATAATGATCTTGATTATTATAATTTGTGTGATTGTTATGTATATAGAACAGGTGAACGAACAAATACTAGAGAAGTTCAAGTTGCTAATACATGTTGGTATCAAAAATAAAGAAACTAAAATTTAGTTTCTTTTTTTTTAGTTACAAAGAAAAAAATTTATGATATAATAAAATTAATATATACTATAGGAAGGAGTAAGATTATGAAACGAAAGATTTATGATAAGGGTAATCTTTTGATAAGTTGTGTACTCTTTTTCCTAATAGTAACAACAACGATAGTTTATTCGGGTTTATCAACTAGACTTGCGCTTGTTTCAGATGTGATTTTTAGAGTAGCAGCAGACATAAGGGAACAGATATAAAACTTGAGTCATCAACAAATGGCGCTATTGAAAATTATTCGCCAAAGTATAATGTAAGTGAAACAACAATGGGATTTACTTTACCAAATGAGGAATCTTCTATTACATATAAAGTAACAGTTACAAATTTTGGTGGTATTGATCAGACTATATATAATTTTATTGAGAAAAGCTTAAATATTGATTCAAATGATGTTGAAATTAGTGTATCTGATTTTATACCAGTTTGTGCAAATACTGAATGTAATTCTAAAAATGACAATTATACTATTGTTGATAATAAAATTTTGAATAATAATAATCCTGTTCAAAAAGATTTTTTAGTAACTATTAAAGCAAAAAAAGCAATTAATAACCCTATTAATTTAATTGAAAAATATGAATTTAGGAAGGTTTATACAATATCGTTTGATTCACAAGGTGGTACATATGTTCCGGATGTAAGAAAAGTTGATGGAGTAGATGTAAATATTCCAAATACTATTCCAGGACTTTATGGTTATACATTTGGTGGTTGGACAGAAACAAAAGATGGTACTAGCAAAAAATATCAAACTGGGGATACATATAAAGAAAATAAAGATGTTCTTTTATATGCACAATGGGAAAAAATTGATTGCTCATTAAAAATAGATTATTTAGTTGATGATGTTTTATATGAAAATGGTTATAATAAAAAAATATATACCGGTTTAAAAATAAATGATGTAGATATTGGATATGTTGAAAACTATTCTGAAGAATTAGAATATGGAACAAGTTATGAAATATATGGATTTAAAATTGATGGTTTTACTATTTCTTATTCAAAAAAAGGTAAACTTGAAACAAATGAAGTTATAAAACTACCTTTTTACACAGTAAATTTTTTAGTTAATGATGAACACAAAGATTATATAAATAAAAGTGTAGATAGTTATATTGTTAAAAAGGGTGCTACATATACTACAACTACAGAAAAAATATCTTTTGATGATGGAAGAACTGCTATTTATTCAATAAACCCACAAAAAGGATATACTATTGTTTTTGATAAATTTATAATTGAACCAGAAAATAATAAAATAGAAGCAAAAACAAATATAACTGCTAATTATATTAAAACAATTGACAATTATTTTATTACTTATGATTTGAATGGTGGAAGTTATGATTCTGGATACTCTAATCCTTTAACTTATAATATAGAAAGTGACAATATAACTTTAATTAATCCTAAAAAAGAAGGATATGTATTCGATGGATGGACAGGAAGTAATGGTAAAGAACCACAAAAAGAGGTAACAATTTATAAAGGTAGCACTGGTGATAGAAAATATACTGCTAACTATGAAAGAGATAATTACTTATTTGAAATTGAAAAAGATGATGGAATTAAATCTTTTGATGTCCAAATTAAAGAACCTGGTCAAACAGAAGAAATATTAAAAGAACAAACAGGATATTCAGATAAATTAAGTTATGAAACAGAAATAACAATATCAAATATACAACTTGAAGAAGGATATATATTTGATAGCTACAAGGTATCAGATAAGTTAACTGAATTATCTAGCGCTGGTAATTTAGTTAAGAGTTATAAATTAGGCTCTGGAAGTGCGAAAGTTACATTAAATAGTACAGAAAATACATATAAAGTAACGTATATTTCTTCTGAAAATGGGGGAAGTACTGATATACAGGCAGAACAAGTAAAATATAAATCACTTGTGGACCTAAGCAAAACAAGTGAAAGAGAAGGGTATAAATTCATAGGATGGAATACTGACAAAAGTAGTAGAACTAAACTAGAGAGACTTGAAATGCCAAATCATGATGTAACGTTATATGCAATATATAGAAAAGATTTAACTGCAAACTTTATTGTACAAAATGTATATAGTGCTACATCATCTTCAAGTTCAGATTCATGTACTTTGTATAATAATGATAAATTATGTTTAGTTACATCACCAACATTAACTGCAAAAGAAGGTTACACTGTTTATGGATGGAATACTGATAAAACTTCAACATTATCAAATCTAGGACTTGTTCAAGAAACAGGTATAAATAATAATGTGACATATTATTCGATAGCGTCTAAGCCTATAGGAAGTTTGAATATTACTTTATCTGGTGATATGCATTATACAGGTAAAGCGGTAGAACCAATTGTAACAATAATGGATAATGATGTAACCTTAACTAAGGATAAAGATTATAATGTTATTTATGGCGACAACATAAGTAAAATAGGAACTATTACTATATCTTCTAAAAATGTGTACAATGAATCATCAAAAATATTTTATACATCAAGTGTATTAAAAAATTTTTCTATAGAAAAAATAAATGATGTAATAACTGCTAAACCTAAAACTGCAACTTACACTGGTAGTAAAATAACTGCAAATAGTGATGTAGAAACATTAAGTAATAGTAAGCTTACATTTACATATTTTGATAATACTAATTGTACTGGAAATCAACTTAGTGATGCACCAATAAATGTTGGTGATTATAGTGTAAAAATAGTATCAGCAGGTAATGATAATTATAATCCTGCAGAAACATGTGTGTTACATACAATAACACAAGGCAAACCAACTGTTACATTAGAAAATAAGGAAGCAGATTATAATGGTAGTCAAATCCAAATCGATGCACCTACTATTAAAAATCCAAATGGTTCAATTATTTCAATACCTTATACTGAAAAATATTATAATAATTCTAATTGTTCTGGAACAGCAATAAGTGCCCCAACAAATGGAGGAACATATAGTGCTAAGGTAATAACAAATGAAAATAATAATTTAGAAAGTGCTGAATCAAATTGTGCAACTTTAAAGATAAATCCAATAGAAAATCCAACGGTAGTTACTCCTGTAGCAAATATAAAATATGGTGATGACAAAGAAATGGTTGTTACTACAAAATTACAAGGAACAATATACTATTCTATTGGAACAGAATTAACAAAAGATAATTATACTTCTAAAGGTAGTACTGAAGTTCCAACTTCGAAAGATTTATCAAAAAATTATTATTATGTATATTATTACGTAAAGGGTAATAGTAACTATAAAGATGCTAGCGGATATGTAATAGTTAGCGTTGGAATTTTATCAAATCCTATTACAGTAAAACCAGTAACAGGAATAAAATATGGTGAAAATAAAAAAATGGTTACTACAGAAAATGCTGAAGGTGACGTATATTATTCAGTAGGAGTTGAATTAACAGAAGATAATTACACTTCTGAAGGTAAACTAGAAATTCCAACTTCAGAAGGAAAAAATGCTGGAGACCATATAGTATATTATTTTACTGAAGGTAATACTAATTATGGTAAAGCAGCCGGGAAAGTAACTGTTAATATTGCAAAAATAAATGATACAATAACTCTTGATCCTGTTGAAACAGAATATACAGGTGATGCAATATTTGCTAATACTGCTAAAACAAAGAGTAATACTAAAGTAACTTATAAATACTATAATGGTGAAAATTGTATTTCTGAAAATGAAATAACAGGTACTCCAATATCTTATAGAGATGGTGGTTATAGTGTTAAAGCAATAAGTGATGGAGGAAGTAATTATAATTCAGCAAGTATATGTGTAAAACATACAATAAATAAAGCATCTAATCCTGTAAAGGTAACAGCTAAAAATGGTTTAGTATATAGTGTTAAATCCGATTTATTAAGTGTTAGTAATGAATTATATTCTACTATGTATTATTCAATTGATACACCTTTAACAGATGATAATTATCTTGCATTAGGTAGTACAGATATTCCTAAAACATACATTGAAAATGGTTCTGAAACAATTTATAGAAATGCAGGAAGTTATAAATTATATTATTATGCAAAAGGTGATAATAACCATAAATCATCATTTAATGAAAATGCCATTAATGTTAATATTGAAAAGGCAAATAGTTCTTGTGAAATAGAGATTACACCTATATTTAATTTACCAAGTAATCCAAATAGTTCCATTACATATTCTTGTGTTGGTGATGGAAAAGTAAACGTTAATAGTACACCAAATGATATTATAACAATTAATAAAATAGATGAAGAAAACAATAAAGCTGAATTGACTGCAAATACAGTTGGTACAAGTACTTTATCAGTTTATTTAAGTGAAGGAACTAACTATAAAGAATCAAGCAAGTCATCTGTTAATGTTGAAGTTACAAGTTCCAAATTTGAAATCAAACTAGAAGACACTGATAAATGGAACGATAAAGATGAAGATAGAAATAAAAGCGTATATTCAGTATATAAAAAAGGTGTATATTTAGATTCTGAAACAACAGAACAAATGACAAGTGTTACTAATGGAATCAAAATTCCATCTATTAGCCCTTATCCTTTAAAAGTTCATATTAATAATGCTGATGATTATGAAATAAATGAAATAGAGTATAAATTTTTAGGTTATTATACTTCTAGTGAATTAGATCCTGAGCAATTGATAGATGAAAACGGTTTGATTACAAATAATTTTACTAGTACAAAATTTACACATGATTCTAAAATTAACATGAAACTTAAGAAAAACAGTTATTTAAAAACTCCTGTAAGAAAAGGATATACTTTTGAAGGTTGGTTTACATCTGATGGTAAAGAGGTAACAAGTGATACAGACTTTTATACAGAAGGAATAAAAGATATATATGCACATTGGATTAAAGCTCCAAAGATAAAATCAAGTGCAACATCTTGGACTAATACATCAGTAAATGTTAGCGTAGAAGAAGATGGTACAAGTGATTCTGGGGATGTTTCTTATCAATATTTTGTATCAGATACATCTGATATTCCTAGCAAAGATGATACAAATTGGATAACTTTAGAAGATGGTGATGATGTAACAATAGATACAGAAGATGAAACTAGTAAAGAAGTTTATGTATTTTATAGGTCCGTTAGTTCTATAAAATCTGGAGAAACACCAATTGTAAGTGATGCATCTAATTATGTTTTAGTTCAAATTGATAAAATTAAACCATCTGCAACTTTAAGAGCTTACAAAATAAGCGATGTTGATCCAAGAGTAACTGTTGAAAGTGATAATTTGTCAAATAAGTACTTAGAGTTTAGGTTTAATACTCCTGTTACAGGCCCAAGTGGTGGAATTATATATTATTGTATACAAGACACTGTAAAAACAAATGGTGAAACAGTTGAAGAAGGTGAAGGAGAATCTGATGCTGAATCTGATGAAGAGACTGATGGTGATTCTGGTAATCTATGTATACCTTATGTTAAAGATGATGTAAATAATAAAAGTGTAGCACCAAATGATATTATGCCAGGAACAGATACTAAAGAAGGGGAATATACAGTAAGGTATATGGTTGTAAGTGGTGCTGGTACTGCAAGTGATATTGGTGAGTATAATGCAATGGTTGATGTTACAAATCCAACATTGATAGTTACAACGACTTTACTTGATTCAGATACTGTACTTAATCCAATAACTACAAATATAGATAAATCTGATAGTCCTGAAACTGCAAGCTTAGATTTAGATAAATCAAAAGTATGGAGTGTTTCTGGATATAGTTTTAGTACATTTGGAACAAATGATAAAATAGATCAAAATATAGGTGATGCTGACGAATCTAATATGGGTTCAGGAATAGAATCTGTTGTGTTAAGCCTTAATAAAGTTAATATGACGAGTGATTATAAGGTTGTTTCAAAAGAATACGATATGACAGAAGATAATTCAATAGATATAGCTGGAAACGGTTATAGATTTGGTTATATAACAGTTACTGATAAAGCAGGAAATAAATCAGTATTTGTATTTGATTTAAGAATAGATAATGTGGAACCACAAATATAAATAAATGCATATGATCAGTCTAATAATGAAATTGCATCAGGAGCTTTGTCTGCAACAGGTTTAACATATAAAATAACAATACTTAAGAAAGGTGTTAGTGGAGCTATAGTATATTCATGTAGTACAGATGCTGCTAGTTATGATCCAGAGAATCCTTGTGAACCAACAACTAGATTGGGTGCAGGAACAAATGGTGTTGTAACATCTACTGGTTACAGTTCATTTAAATCACTTGATAGATATATAAATGTTAAAGCAACAAGTGGTGCAAAAGTTGATTCTGATATAAAAATGCATCATGGTAGAATTGGAACCGTTGATGTTGATATTGATGTTTATAGACAGGATAATTCAAAACAAGTTAGTAGTAAGTCATGGATAAATTCTAAATTAAAGTTTAAGTTGAATTCTACAAAAGAACCTACGGCAACTTTAAAATATTGTGTTGATACTGAAAATAAATGTACTCCAAGTACAACAACAACTAAAAGTAAGGTGAATTCAATTTCTAACACAGGTAAATTTTATATAAGATATAATGCAACAAAAGATGGTGTGGCAAGCAAAACTTTATCATTTGCAGCGTATGTAGATGATGGAGCTCCTGCTATTTCAGTAACTGGTAATCCAACTTCATGGACAAAATCTAATGCAACATTGACTATAAAATCTAGAGAAAGTTTTTCTGGATTAGCAAGTTTAACAGTAAATGGTAAAAAAGTTACTACTACACAAGCGGATAATATATATACTGCAAAATATGTTGCAAGTGCTAATGGTACAGTTACTATTGTTGCAACAGATAAAGCTGGTAACTCAAGAACTGAAACTGTAAGTGTAACAAAAATTGATAAAACGGCTCCTAAAGTTACAATTAAGATATATAAATCTGATGCAAGTGGTAATAAAGGTACAGGTATTAAAACAATTACTAGTGATTATTCGACAGGAAAATGGGTAAATTATTATTATTATTTTGATTTAAGTGCTTCTACTGATAGTCAATCTGGAATATCTAAGGTAACAATGGGATATAGTGCTGGTGGAAAGAAAACTTTATCAACTACTATAGAAAAAACACGAACATTAGATGCAAAGTCTCCAGTAACTACAGTAAGATCAAATGGTGCAAGGTATCTTGTGTTTACAGTAACAGATGGTGCTGGTAATAAATCTATTATAAGAGTAAAAATTTATATAGATACAACGTCTCCTACAATGTCTTTGAAATTATATAAAACTAATTCCAACAATGAAAAGACTGGAAGTCCAACACAAATAACTGCTACCAATACATCTGTCAGTGGATGGAAAAATTATAAACCTTACTTCGATTTAAGTGGTTCAACAGATAGTTTATCTGGAATTGCTTCTATTAAATTACAAATTAATAAAGGTGGTATAGAAACGACAGGAAATACAGCAGCAGGAACAACAGACCTTGTTTCATCATCAGATATAACAAGCAAAAAATATGCTATTGTTGGTACATCTGGTAATAGATATATAAGATTTACAATAACGGATAGAGCTGGTAACTCAGTTACCAAAAATGTAAGAATATATATTGATTTAACAAAACCAAAATTGACTTTATATGATGGTACTGTTACAAGTGATGGAGTAACCATACCTTATAAATGTACAGATTCATTTTCAAATGTGTCTAGTACTACTCCATCTCCAGCAAAGATAACTTCTTCAGGCAACTCTGTTAAAATAACATGTACAGATAAAGCAGGTAATTCTGTTATAAAATATTCTACAACATGGTATTATAATTCACATAGTGATTGTGGAAGTTATGAAATACCAAATTGTTCAACAGGGCCTAAATATTTAGGAGTTGATTCAGAATATTCTTGTGAGGGAACTCAAAGCGGTAAATGTTATGATTATGCAGGTTATGGCAAATGTCATTGCTATTCTAAAACAGAAACAGAAACAACTTGCGGCAGCCCAACAATAGGTTATTATACATGTTGGCATAAGTAGTAATAAAAATGAAAAAACACTTAATTGATGTCTACCCTAAGGGGTGCATTTCATTAAAGTGTTTTTTTGAATTTAGTCGATAAAAAAACTACCAATTGGTAGTTTAATTAAAATATTAAAAATACTACAACTCCTACTATAAAGCAGTATATTGAGAAGTATATTAATTTACCTTTCTTCATAATATCTATAAATAATTTAGCTGCATAATATGTTACTATACCAGCTGCTATCATACTTATTAAATATGGAATTGCAAGTGTTCCAATATTACCCGCAGTTATTAAATCTTTAACACCAAGTACCATACTTGCAACACTTATTGGAATATAAAGCATAAATGAATAATTAAGTGCTGTTTCTCTAGTTAGATTAGATTTCATACCACCTACAACTGTCGCACCACTTCTACTTATTCCAGGAAGTAAAGCAACTACTTGGAAAAGTCCAATTTTAAGTGCATCTAAATAAGTCATATCTTTCTTTTCTTTTTTTCCTTTTATGTCCTTTATCATAAATAATAATATAGAAGTAACTATAAGCATAAGTCCTACTAATTTAGTAGTAAAGTATTCTTCTATAAAATCTTTTACAAATAATCCTAAAAGAGCTGCTGGAATTGTACCAACTACTATAAGCCAAGCATATTTATAATTAACACTATATTTTTTTTCTTTAGTTTTAATGAACATAAAGAAATCTTTAATAATACTTGCTATTTCCTTTCTATATAGGATTAAAATTGCAATAAGTGAACCAAAATTAACAACGATTTCAAAATTCATATCACTTAATACTTCACTATTAAATAGAGATTTAAATATTCTTAAATGTCCACTAGATGAAATAGGAAGTGGTTCTGTAAATCCTTGTATTATCCCCAGAATTAAATATTTTAATATTAACATTTTCTTCACCTCATTATAATTATATAATAAAATTTAAAAATAATAAATAGAATAATATAGGTGAACAAAAAAATGTCATTCAAATTTTTAATTTTTTTATTTGGTTTTGGACTTACTGTAATTGGTTTATCATATATAATAATATATTTAAATTTATTAAGTATAGGGTATAATTTTTTTGAATATGTTAACTTTATTATTAGACGTATAGAATGTTTAAATTTTATTTTTGGAGTAATTTTTATGATTGTAAGTTCATTTATAGGAGGAAAAAACAATGAATTATATTTATGATATTACACTTAATTTTAATAAAAATAATCTTTATGAATTTTATGAATGGAAAGAAGATGATGACGCTGAATTTATTTTAAAAATACCAATGTTTAAAGTAAGTACTGAAGATATAGTTAATATTAAGTATGGAGATATTATTGTTAATAAAAATTTTTTAAAACAAATTGAAGATAAAACAGAAGTGTATGCACCGAATGCTGTAAATATAATTAGATATGCGTGTATATTTTCTAGTGAAGAAGTTAGTATTGCAGTAGAATTTGACGCTAGTGGATTAAGTTATATGAAAAGTAATTTAAGTATAGATGAAGAAGATGAAGTAATAGAATGTGCTAAACTTATAAAATATACTATTTTGGATTATAAATTAAAATCTAAAAAAAGTGCAAATATAGTATCGTCTACAAGATATGAAAGAGAAATGAGTAAATATCTGGTGAAATCTTTAGAAAAAATGAACAAAAATAATGAAAATTCTAAGTTAAAATATATATTTTATGAGATATATAATGAAAAATGTGATGATATAGAAAAGGTATATAGTAAGCTTATAAATATAACTAAAAATAATGATAATAAATTTATCAAACTTAAAAATTTGATTGGACTTATTGAAAATAAGAAAATTATGAGCAATAACTCATAATTTTTTTTAAATTTATTGATTTTCTTTCAAAAAAATGGTTTAATTAGTATGTATAGAATAATATGGAGGTCTTGTTATGAGTACGGTTAAAGATTTTTTATTTAAATACAAAATAATAATAGGAGTAGTGGTGTTTTTATTACTATCATTTGGTATATATATGTTTGTAAGTGCTGAAAGTGATGAATATGAAAATCAAATAGAAGTAATAAATCCTAGTGTAACAATTAAAGATGGAACAGCACCATTTGATTCTGACAATAACCCTGGAAATGATAGTGGTGAATCAAATAGTATTGTAAGAAACTTTGATGCAATTACATATGCTATTAAAGGAAAATTAGCATATAAACAATCATCTACACTTCCTGAAGATAAAAAAACAAGTGGTATAAAACGTAATATTATAATTGATGTTTTATTACCAGAAAGTGTAAATGCAAAAGTAGCAACTGGTGATTTATCTAATCCAATTGGTGGAACAAGTTCTAAGGTAACAATAAATGGAGTAAATTATAATTATTATAAATTAACTGAGCCAGGCAAAGAACTTATTGATAGTATTGATATAACTAATGTTTTAATATATGACATCAATATGAAAAATGGTTCAGAAATTCAACCAATTATTAGAGTAAGAGAAGCAACAGATAAAAACTTTAGTGATTATTCTGATAATACTGATTTATCGAATAGTGGATCAATAAGTAGTATTACATCAGTAAATGTATCAGGTAAAGATTCTTGGGCTGCTAAAGTTTATCCAGGTAGTTCAAGCCATAAAAATGGTAGAGATAATCCAACAGTTTCGTTAGGTGTAGTTTTATATATACCTTCTGATAATAATAAAGGTATAAAAGGAGCTCAAATTCCAGATAATATTACACTAGATTTAAATGTTATACCAAATCCAACAGGTATATCTACAATAAATGATTATACTATATCTGATTATAAATCTGATGATTCTATAGAAAATATGCCATCAGCATATCCACAGAATAACGGAACAAGTACTGCAACTAAAAAAGATGGTGGTTGTACAATAACATATACAGGATTATCTTATCATGATGATACAATAAATATTGGAACAACTGATAACCCTAAAAATGTAAAATATATTTCTTCTAAAACCTTAACTGTAAATACAAGCAGAACTGAATCTTCAAAGGAAAATATAACTTATAATTTTAGTGTAGCTAGTAATGGTATTTCAGATGCTAGTGGCAACGCAAATATTATTGATAGTTATGTACCGGTAGTTGGTAATTATCAATCTAAAGTAGATTTTAGAAATTCTACAAGTGATACAGATCTTGTTGAAGCAAACAGTGCTGTATATAATTATGGTGAAGATTTTGTTATAGAGAACACAATTAATTATGGCTCAAGAATTGGAGATACTTTATCAGGATTTACTAATTATTTGAAAATTGATAGTGATGCAATAAAAATTATTGATATATCAGAAGGTTCTGGTAAAGATTACACAATAAAATTTGATGGAGAAACATCGGGTTTAAAAGAAAATACTGATTATAATGTAAAATATGTTGTTGGTGAATGGAATCTTAATTATTTTACTTTAAAATCAGGTGCACCAACATATTGTTCAGTATCATCTCTTACAGGTGATGAATTAAAAAATAGATTAATGAACTATTATGGTGGACCTTGTATTACTGCTAATAGTAGTGTAAAAGAGTATTCAACATTAAATGAAATACCTGAGGGAAGCCTTGATAAAATCATCGCAGTAAAATTAAATGTTACAAGCGATTATAAAGAAAAATCAACCATTACAATGGATTTTAAAGCAAAAGTTAAACCAAATATTAATTTAAGTGGTAAAACATATGCTATAATTTCAAGAGGTTATACAAAATTTAATGGAGTAGACTTTTATATGTCAAATTCGACAGATGGATTACCTGTAAATGTAGCAAATCAATCTCAAGATATATCATATACTAAGATGGGATATAATGGTAGTGCAATAACAGAAAGTAAAAATAATACACAAGATGGTAATAGTATTCTTGTTACAACTGCAAAAGGAATAATTGAAAAAATTGATGTTGCTGATAAGTATGGTGTAAATGATAAAATTATATATGCTGGTCAAAATGATCCAGTAACAATAACAATAAATCCTATTGTATATTCTTCTCAAGTAGGAATAAATGCAAGTAATGTTTATTTAGATGTATACTTACCTAAGACTCTTACACTTGATGTTCAATCTGGGGATAAGAATTATACATCGGTTGTAGAGGATTCAAGCACAGGTGCTGATTATTATGTATATACATATACTTACACTTCAGAAGATATAAAAAGTGATAGTGAATCAACAGCAGGAACAATTCCAGTTCTTAAATTACATGCGAATGTATCTGTAGATACTAAAGATAATTCTAATTCTATAGTATATGCAAGAGTTCGTGGAAAAGTAAAAATTAATGGTACTGAATATGATATTAATAATCCAGAACCAAATAGAATAGCTGTTAAGGATATTTCAATTCGTAATACTAATGTAATTGGATTACTTGGAGTAACAAATCCAACATATATTGATGCAAATGGAAGCTTTACATATAATATGAAAGCAACTAATTTATCGGATTCAAATGCTAATGTAGAATTATTATACATATTACCATTTGATGGTGATTCTTTAGGTGAAGAATCTGGATCAAAATATAATGGAACAAGAAGTATGGCAATTGTTGGTACTTTACCAACAGGATATAAAGTATATTATACAAAAGATTCATCAAAAACAATTTTGAATAATGAAATTGGTTCGGGTAATGTAAATTGGGCTGAATGGAAAACTTATAATATTGCTGCAAGAACCATAACAGCAATAAAGATAGTTTCTACAAGTGAAATTGCATCAGGTGCTTATTTTGCTGGGAATAGTGGTATTAATTTGAAATTTACTACAAATGGAAATAAAGAAGCAGATATTTATTATAATAATTTTTATGCATTACATAAAAATGGACAAGTATGTTCTGATGATGATTGTAAAACAACATCAACAGGATTAAATGTTTATAGTTCAAATGTAACATCATCATCTGTATATAATAGAACTATTTCAGGATTTGCATTTGTTGATGATGATTATGATGGATTTAGTACTGATACAGATGCAACAGTTAAAGATATAGCAGTTGATTTATATAGAACAACAGCAAAAATAGAAGATTCAAAAAAACCACTTACTGTTATATCTGATACAGATGAAAAAGTTGCTGAAACAACTACTGATAGTAATGGTAGATATAGCTTTAGTGGATTAAAATCAGGAAATTATTATGTAAAATACACATTTGATTGTGATAAATATACAACAACAGAAAAGAATAAAGTAGATAATACTAAAGGTGATACATCAACAATTGATTCTGATGCTGAGATGATGAGTGGAACATGTGCAGCAGTATCAAATATAATTACTCTTGATAATAATAGAATTAATTCATCTAATATTGATTTAGGATTAAGAGTTAGACAAGTATTTGATGTTTCAGTTAACAAATATATAACAAATGTAACTGTAACATCTAATAAAGGCGTTGAGTCACATGATTATGATCGTAAAAAACAAGTTAGACTTGATCTTAGAAATTTAAAAAATACATCATTTAAAGTTGTATATACAATTGAAATTGAAAATACAAAATATTTCCCAGGTACTGTTGGAAATATAATTGAATCTATACCTGATGGTATGACATTTGATCCAAACTTGGCAGAAAATGATGGGTGGTATGAAAATGATGGATTATTATATTATTCAAATCTTGATTCAACACTTCTAATGCCTGGAGAAAAATATTATATAACTATTGTACTTAATCTTGTTACAGATAGTGGTGGATCATATGTAAACTTTGTTTCAGTAAATGATTTACAAGTACAATCTGTTGTATCAGACTTAACAGATGTAAAAGATGAAAATGATTTTAGTTCTGATACTGAAGATAATAGTGATATAGATTCTGATACTGGAAATACTGGGGAGGGTGAATAAAATGAATAAAAAATTAAGAATTGCAGTTTTAATACTTCTTATATTAATTCTTTTCCCTCTTAAGAATGTATCAGCTGCTACATATCATACATATAGAGTTAGATTAGATAATTTTACTACAGCAACAGCATGTACAAACAGTGGAGATTGTAAAATAAGTTCAAGTCAAGATCATACCTTCACTGGATCGTATGGATTTAATTTCCACGAGGTACAAGATGGTAATAATGTTTATATTGGTTATTGCCTTCATGCTGGTAAAGCAGTTGATTGGGAAAATAATGGTATGACAAAAATTACTGATTTTGGTAAATTAAAAACAGGTAATGGAAATAGTTTATCATCTGAAAGACAACAATTACTTAAAAATATTCTTGCTAGTGGTTATCAAAAAACTAGAACAGATGGTAGATCTAATTTTAATGGGGATTTACTTAACTCAGTGCAGGGTGTAAATCATGGTTGGACAACTTGTAAAACTAAAACAACATGTAAAAAAATTCTTGCAACTCAAATTCTTGTATGGGAAGTAATGGAAGAAGCGAGAAGGGACTATGATGAAAATCCAAATAAACTTGAAAACAATACATATTCTTATGTAAAAAAAGATAGTGATTTGCTAAAATATTACAAAGAAATACTTTCGAATGCAAAAAAGTTGACAGATAGTGCAAAACCATCATCAAATGGTAAAACATATGTAATGCATTGGGATGGTAATAAATTCGTTTCAGAAAGTATTTATGTTGGTGATTATAATGTTCAATTAACAGAACACCAAAAAAAAGTTGGAATAAGTGTATCTAAAAAAGATTCTAATAATAAAGTAAAAATTTATTCAACAAAAGTACTTAGTGATGTAAACATTAAATTGACTCTAGTTAGAGGAACAACAGCTTCTCATGCTGCATCATTTAGATGGTATAGTTTTGGTAAATCTGGGTATCAAGATGTTGTTATGGGTGATTATAAAGTAGAAAAAGAAGCTCAATTTAAAGTTAAAACTGAAGTTGGTAAAATTAAATTAATAAAAAAGGACGAGAATAAAAATAATATTCTTGGTTCTAAATTTGAAATATATAAATGTTATAAATCAGGATGTGCTGAAACAGAAAATGTAGCATCTGTAGATTTAACAAAAAAAGCTGAATCAAAAGAAATTACATTAAGAAGAAGTGGTACATATATTGTGAAGGAAACACAAACTCCTCAAGGACATGATTCTATTGGTAGTTTCTCAGTTAAAGTTTCGATTGATAAAGATGAAAAAACTAAAATAGAAAGTGTTTCAAAGCCTAATATTGTCTCATATTCTAACAATAATACAACACTTGCTATATTGAATGTTTATAATAAGTCAAAACGTATTAAAATTAGTAAAATTGATGGTCAAAATAAATCTGCAGTTAAAGGTGCTACATTTGAAATACATGATAGTAAAGATAAAGCATTAAAATTTAATAGATATAAATCGGGAAGTAGTTATTACTTTAAGTATGAATCTTCTGGAAAACGTACAAGTTTAAAAGAAACTGATTTAAGTACATATTCAATAGCTGGTTTACCAGATGGTACATATTATTTAGTCGAAACAGCTGTACCTGAACCTTATAAATTAGCATCAGCTGATAGTGATAGAAAGACAGCCTTTAAAATTTCAAAAGGTTTATTGTATGTATACAATTATACTAAAAAAGCATATCAACGTTCATCAAGTGCGACAATAACTGTATCTAACTATAAAACATCATTTAAAATAGAAAAAACTGGTACGGATAATGAAAAACTAGTTGGAGTTAAATTTAAATTATATAAGAGTGATAAAAAAACAGCAATATCATTATGGAAAGTAAATAAATATCCTGGTGTATATTCATATATAAAAGTAGATGACAATGATACACAGGTAAAAGATATAGTTACAAACGGAAAAGGTAGAATTGAAATAGATTCTTTACCTGTTGGAACATATTGGATAGAAGAGACTGCAACAGTTGCAAATTATACAATTGATGAATCTGTAAAATGGGTTCAAATACAAGTAAAATCTACTAGAACGAAAACTTATACATTATTTAAAAGACCAGATGAGAAAAAATGGACAACAATTCCATTTAAAGAAGTTTATTCTTGGACAAATGCAAAAGGTGAGTTCTGTTTCTATAAGATTGATGAAGATGGAAATTACCTAAACAGTGGTACATTTAAAATTCAATCATATGATGAAAAAACTGATAAATATGTTGATACATCTTTAACATATTTATCTGATAAGAAAAAATATTCATTTGATTCAACTGGAAAGAGTAATATTTATACATTCTCACCTATATCTAATGGACAAACATGTTTCGTTGATGTTAATACTCAAGGTAGATATAGAATTGTTGAAATAGAAGCTCCAGAAGGATTTGAACTTGGTTCTGTTGCAGATACATCTGCTGAATTTGTTGTAAACTCTGAAGGATATGTTAGTGGTAATACAACTATTATTAATAAAAAGATAACTAAAGGTGAAGGAGCAGATTCACAAGCAGAACTTGTTATTAATATATCAACTGGACAAACAGTTATAAAATATGGATTAATTATTACTGTTATAGTAGCAGCAATCATTGGTTTATTAATTTTAAACAAAAAAATGAGTAAAAAATAATTACTCATTTTTTTATTTTTTTGAATAAAAATTTTAATTCTAATCAAAATATAAAAAGAAGGAGGATTTATATGAAAAAAATATTTTTAGCATTATTTGTAATTCTTTTATCTGCATGTACATTAGGTGCTGCTACTACACCAAAACAAAAGGTATCAGAATTTTTAGATAAATATAAAAATGAAAATTCTGATATTATAGAAGAATTAGTTGATACAATTAAAACTGACATTAAAGTAGCAGATCATCAGGAAAGATATAAAACTCTTATGACAAAACAATATAAGAATATGAAATATGAGATTAAAGATGAAATAATAGAAGATAATAATGCTGTTGTAGAAGCAGAAATAACAGTATATGATTATGGATCAGCTATTAGAAAAGCAAATGAATATTTAAATTCACATCCAGATGAGTTTAAAAAAGAAGATAAAACAACTGTTAAAGAAGAAGATACTGTAACTACTAATGAAAAATCAGATGGCGCTAGCGCTACTAACACTGATTATGATGAAGATAAATTTATGGAATATAAAATATCTGAAATGGAAAAAGTAACAGATACAGTAAAATATACTATTGAATTTACTTTAACAAAAGTAAATGGTGAATGGCAATTAGATCAATTAAGCAATAGTGATATTGAAAAATTACATGGAATATATACTTCATAAGACTATTTATAGTCTTTTTTTCATATAGTTTATTAGAGGTATAAATATGAAGAAATTTATAGTTTTTTTAATTACATTTTTTATAGGTTTAAATACTTGTTTTGCTATATCAGTACCAAGTAATAATGCTATACTTATTGATCAGGATTCTGGTAGAATATTGTTTTCTAAAAATATTAATGAAAAGCATTTAATTGCGAGTACTACAAAAATAATGACTGCTGTACTTGCAATAGAATCTGGTAAACTAGATGATATGATTACTATTAATGAAAGTATATTAAAATCACATGGTTCTGGTATATATATTAAAGAAGGGGAAAAAATAAGTCTTAGAAATTTAGTATATGGACTACTTCTTAGAAGTGGAAATGATGCTGCACTTGCTATTGAAGATTATTTAGGTGGTCATGATAAATTTGTTAATAAAATGAATGAAAAAGCAGGGGAAATAGGTATGAAAAATACTGTATTTAATAATCCATCTGGTCTTGATGATGATGAGACTGGAAATTATTCAACCTGCTATGATATGGCACTTTTAATGAAATATGCAAATAATTTATATGATTTTAAGGAAATAGACAGCACTAAAAAAATAATGGTTGAGACAAATGCAAATGTATATTCTTGGACCAATAAAAATAAGTTATTATTTTCATATAAATATGCAACAGGTGGTAAAACAGGTTATACAGTAAAAGCTAAAAGAACACTTGTAACAAGTGCAACTAAAAGGAATGTTAATTTAATTGCGGTTACATTTAATGATAGAGATGATTTTAATACACATAAAAAATTATATGAATATGGGTTTGCAAATTACAGTAATTATTTAATTATAAATAAGGATAAAATAAGGATAAAGTCTAAAAAATATAAAAATTTATATGTAAAGAATAATTATTATTATATAATGCAAAATAATGAAAGAGATAATATTAATACTACTGTAATTATGTATAATAAAAAAGATAAAACAGATGGTTCAGTTGGTTATATTGAAGTATTTTATAAAAATAATAGTGTTCATAAAGAACCAATATATGTAAGATAAAAGTTATTCTGTTAAAGTGGATAACTTTTTTTACATAACATTTGCTAATTTTATCTATTCATGGTATACTTTTTTAGCAAGGAGGAATTCTTATGGTTAGATTACAAAAGGCAATTGCGGATTCAGGTTTTTGTTCTAGAAGAAAAGCAGAAGAATATATAGTAAAGGGAAAAGTATTTGTTAATGGTGAGAGAATTACTGAATTAGGATCAAAGGTAGAAGGTAATGAAGAAATTATTGTAGACGGGAATGCTATATCAAAGCAAGATAAAGAGTATTATATTTTATATAAACCAAGAGGAGTAATATCATCTACAAAAGATGATAAAGGAAGAAAAACAGTAGTAGATTTCTTTAGTTCTAATAAAAGACTTTATCCAGTTGGAAGACTTGATTATGATACAACAGGTATTATACTTTTAACTAATGATGGAGAATTTGCTAATATGATGCTTCATCCAAAAAATAAAATTCCTAAGGTTTATATTGCAAAACTAGAAGGAATTATAGATGGTTATTCAATTAAAAAAATAAAAAGTGGAATAGTAATAGATGGTATAAAATGTATTCCTGATAGAGTAAAATTAAAAAGTGCTGATAAAAAGAGTAATACATGTATTGTTGAAATAACTATTCATGATGGAAGAAATCATGAGGTTAAGAAAATATTTGAAAGTGCCGGATATAATGTTATTAAATTAAAAAGAGAATCAATCGCATTTTTAACTCTTCAAGGTTTATCATCTGGTGAATTTAGAAAACTTACTATAAAAGAAGTAAAACAATTATATGCATATACTAATGACATAAAACGTAAATAGGTTTTATGTTTTTTTTTATTTTGTAAGTGTTGTTCCTGGATAATAATGAGATAAAATATCTTTATAACCATATCCAGCATTTGCCATACCGTTTGCGCCATATTGACTCATGCCTACACCATGACCATATCCTCTAGTTGTAATATTAGCATTATTATCACTAATACTAATATCGAAGTCAGCACTTCTAAGACCTAATAGTTCTCTTACTTTTTTACCAGAAAAGTTATTTCCATTGATATTAATTTCTTTTATGTTGCCTCCATCTGTATAACTAAGAATACTTATTACAGAATCATTATTTAAACTTAATCCAAGTTTATTTGATATTGTATCAAGTGGCATATTTATTGTTCTTAAATAACTTGATGCATTTTTATCATATTCTGATGATACTGAAATAAGATATGGATAATAATTTCCAAATACATCAAGGGATGATTCTGTTTTACCATTATTTGTAGAGTGATATAATGTTTCAATATAATTTCCATTATAGCTTAAATATTCTCCATTTGTATTTTCCACAGCATTTTTAATTTTATTATAATATGTATTAAAACTATTTCCCCATTTATTTTTCATTTGATCTATGTCAATGTAACTTTGAGTATTTACTGTATCTGTTAATTTTTTTCCAGTTTGTTTTGTTTTTAATGCATATGTTCTAGCAAGTACACTTTGTGCCTTTAATGCTTCTAAATTAAATGATGCTGGCATCTCAGATGATACAACTCCTATTAAATAATCAGTCATATTAAGGTTAATTACGCTTCCATTTGACCTATAAACAGTAATTTCTGACACACTAGAATTAGTTGTGTTATAAGTGTTTGTATTATCTGTATTATCATACTCTATATTTACAGATTTTTCTATACTTTTACTGATATTTTGACTATTATTTACATTTTCTGTAGTTTCATTTACATCATTATTTATTATTATATTGTCATCTATTTTTTCTTCATTATCGTAATGCGCAATATATGGAATTCTTGTATCAATGTTTGGAATATATTTCATAGATACTTCATCATTAAAATTATTATTTGTTATTATAATACTTCCAATTATTATTCCAGAACATGTAAGAACAATTTTATTAAAATTTATTTTTAAACTATTTAAAAATTTCTTTAGTTCTTTTTTAAAATTTGTTTTAGTATTTTTAAAATTCCCAAAGTCATAATTAATATTTAAATCTATATAAAGTGTTTCATTTTTTACTATATAACTATCAAACATATTTATCACCATTACTAATTTGAACACTTTTTTCTTTTAAATACTTGTTATTTAACAAATTATATGTTATATTAATAGAGTAATTTTTATGGCGGAATTGGTGAAGTGGTTAACACGGCAGATTGTGGCTCTGTTATGCAAGGGTTCGACTCCCTTATTTCGCCCCATTAATGAAATAAATCCTTTTTAAGGATTTTATTTTTATATTAAAAGGAGAATTATGAAAAATTTATTAATTGCGGGAGTTGCAAAATCAGGTAAATCAACAATATGTGAGAAAATTTGTGAAGAGGAAAAATATAACCACATTCCATTTGATTATATAACTGCCTCTATGAAAAGAAATTATCCAGAATGGGGAGTAAAAAGTGATGTAATAATTAATAATACAAGTAAAATATTATGTACACTTTTTAAAACAATAACGGATATTATTAATGATACTGATGAAAAGTTTATTATTGATTGCGCTCATATATATCCACATGATATAGTAAATAAATTAGATTTAAATAAATGGAAAATAATTTTTGTTGGTTATCCTAATATTGATGTAGATGAAAAAGTTAAGAATATTAGAAAATATGATATCAATGGATGGACTACAAAAAAGAGTGATGATGAGTTAAAGGCAATAATAAATAAACTAAAAGATATAAGTAATATTATTAAACAAGAATGTGACAAGTATAATTTTACATTTATAGATACAAGTAATAACTTTGAATATGTTATAAATAATATATCTTTATAAAAAATAATTAACTTATGTTATATTTTATTAAAAATAGAGGTGATTATTTAGTGGATATAACAAAAAAATTTATAATTGATTCTTTTAAAGAACTAGCTAGTAAAAAGAATGTATCTGATATAACAGTAAAAGAAATAACTGATAAATGTGGACTTAAAAGACAAACACTTTATAATCATTTTAAGGATAAATATGATTTAATAAAATGGATATATTTAAATGAAGTTATTTTAAAAATAGAAAACGATGATGATTGAACAGAAAAATATAAAGAAATATTTAAGTATTTTATTGAGAATAAACAGATGGTATTAAATATTTATAATTGTGAAGCACAAAATTATCATTTTTAGAAGCATTAGAAGCACAAGCAGAGTTAGATGAAAAATAAAAAAAGTAAAAGTTCTTACAGTTATAAAAGTTTTTTTATGCTATAATATTTTTAGGAGGAATAGTTATGAAAAAGGAAAAAATTGATGCAAAAAAAGCAGTAACAACAGAACTTAGTGAATTTAAAAAATTTATATCAAGAGGTAACGTAGTTGATATGGCTGTTGGTGTTATCGTAGGTGGAGCTTTTGGTAAAATAGTAACAAGTCTTGTTAATGATATTTTAATGCCTATAATAGGAGTATTACTTGGTGGACTTGATTTTACAGCACTTACAATTAGAATAAATGATGCGGTTATTCATTATGGTTCATTTATTCAATCAATTGTTGATTTTCTAATTGTAGCTTTCTGTATATTTATTATGGTTAGATTATTTGAAAGATTTAAACATGAAGAAAAGAAAGAAGAAGTTAAAGTAAAATCTAATGAAGAAATTTTATTAGAGGAAATAAGAGATATATTAAAAAATAAATAACTATAAGGAATTAATTTTTCTTGTAGTTTTTTTGCAACCTAAAATTTACAAAAAGCAACTCATAATTTATAGATTGTAAAGCATAGTATGTGTTATAATCAGTTTGTCAGATAGGAGAAATATTATGATTAAATTAAAAAATGTATCAAAATTTTATTATAGCAAAGGTGTGATTGCTAGTGGATTTAATAAAATAAATCTTGAATTTAATATTGGTGAATTTGTTGCGATAACAGGTGAATCAGGTAGTGGTAAATCAACACTTTTAAATGTAATAAGTGGACTTGATACATATGAAGAAGGGGAAATGTATATTGATGGAAAAGAAACAAGTCATTATACAGAAAAAGATTTTGAAGATTATAGAAGAAAATATATAGGAAATATATTTCAAAACTTTAACTTAGTAAATAGTTATACAGTATATCAAAATATAGAACTTGTTTTACTTCTTAATGGTGAAAAGAAAAAGAATATAAAACCAAAAGTATTAGAATTAATTAAAAATGTTGGTTTATATAAATTTAAAAATACAAAAGTATCAAAGTTATCTGGTGGACAAAAGCAAAGAGTTGGTATAGCAAGAGTGCTTGCGAAAGATACACCTATAATAATTGCTGATGAACCAACTGGTAATCTTGATAAAAAATCTGCAGAAGAAATAATTAAACTTCTTAGTCAAATATCAAAAGATAAATTAGTAATAATAGTAACTCATAATTATGAACAAGTAGAAAAATATGTAACTAGAAAAATAAAAATGCATGATGGAAAAGTGTTAGAGGATAAGAAAATAAAAGATGCTAATCCAGTACCTGAAGATAGTAAAATAGATTATAAAAATATTACTTTTTTAAATAAATTAAGATTAGCACTTAGAAATACATTTAATATAATTCCAAAATTTATACTTATTTTCTTAATCTATCTATTTATGACAGTATCAGTAATTAGTGAGTATGCTGAAGAAGAAAAGAAAACATATGAAGCAAGTACACAAGGTAATAACTATATATTTAATAATACTAGTGATAAAAGAATAGTAATTAAGAAAAATGATAAAAGTGAATTTACAAGTGATGATTATGATAAAATAAGTAAATTTTCAAATGTTGATTATATAGTTAAAAATGATGTTCTTTTAGATTATAATGCAAGTTTTACAGACAATAAAAATTATTATATTTCACCTACTATAAATGAGCTTAAAAATTTTAGAGGTAAAGTAGATCTTGGAAAAATGCCAGAAAATGATAATGAAGTCATATTAGAAGGAGATAAAGATGACTATTATATAAATGAAAGCATTTTAAATAAAGATATATATGCTCAAAACTATGATACAGGTGAAATAGATGAAAATAAAAAGATAAAAATAGTAGGTATTAAGTATGTTAAAAGTGCTTATGGAAATAGTGTTGTATATTTAAGCGATTCACTTTTAAATGATTACTTATATCAAATAAATCAGTCTTATAGTAAATTAAAAGTATTATTTCAAAATAAATATTATGATGAAAATACTGAAAATTTTAATATAAAAACAAATGATAATGTGCCAGTTAATAATGTATATATTTCAGCTGATTTAGAATATTATTGTCCTAAAGAAAACTGTATAAATCAATCATTAAATATAGAGGCTAGTAATTTATATTACACTGAAAATTTATCATTAAATGTTAGTAAAGTTTATGATAAAAACAATATGAAAAAATTACTTGGTCTTGATTTTAAAGAAAATAATGGTAATATTTATATAAATTCTGAAGATTATAATAAATTATTTAATAAAGGAAATTACCAAAGCAGTGTATTTGTTAAAGATGTACAAGATGTAAGAAATACAATTTCTTCTCTTGAGGATACAGGCTTTAAAACTTTATATATAAAGGATACTTTAGTAACAGGTGGATATGAACAAGTTACTAAAATAATGGGAACAGTTACAAAAATAGTTTTAATAATAACAATATTCTTTATTTCATATTTTGTAATCAATATTATTTTGAAATCTAGAAATGAATATTTTGGAGTTATAAGAATGCTTGGTGCCACTAAAAAGGTTTCAAAAGAGTTACTTATAATTGAATTACTTACTGTTTCAAATTTGGCGTTCTTCTCATTTATGATATTTATCTATTTAAATAGTATACACATAATTAATCTTGAGTTTATAAATACAATACTTACTTATCTTAATTTTAAAGATTATGCAATTTTATATATTGTACTTATAATGATGTCATATTTAATTAGCCAAAAATTTTCAAAAAAATTATTCAAAAAAAGTGCGATAAGTACGATAAAAGAGGAGGTATAAAATATGATTACTTTAGAAAATGTTAATAAATATTTTAATAGACATAAGAAAAATCAAGTACATGTAATTAATAATATATCTCTTAACTTAAAAAATAATGGATTAGTCGCATTTCTAGGGCCATCTGGATGTGGTAAAACAACTCTACTTAATGTAATTGGTGGTCTTGATAAGATAAAAAGTGGTAAAATTTATATTGATAATAAAAAAATAAGTTCTAAATGTTCATACAAAGTAGATAAAATTAGAAATATAAATATTGGATATATATTTCAAGACTATAAATTAATAGATAATTTAAGTGTTTTTGATAATGTTGCTTTAGTTCTTACTATGATTGGTATAAAAGATAAAAAAGAGATTAAAAAAAGAGTAGAATATGTACTTGAAAAAGTAGGAATGGAAAGATATAAAAATAGACCATCATCAATGCTTTCGGGTGGTGAAAGACAAAGGGTCGCAGTTGCAAGAGCAATCGTAAAAGATCCAGATATAATCTTAGCGGATGAACCAACAGGAAATTTGGATAGCAAAAATTCACTTGAAATAATGAAAATAATAAAATCAATTTCAAAGGAAAGACTTGTTTTACTTGTAACTCATGAAGAGTCTTTAGCGAGATTTTATGCTGATAGAATAATTGAACTTAGTGATGGTAAGGCAGTAAAAGATTTTGAAAATACACAAAATGATGAATTAGATTACGAAATAGATAATAATATATATTTAAAAGATTTTGAAAAAATAGATGAGATAAAAAAAGATAATACAGATATAAATATATACAGAAATAATAATGATAATATAAAAATAGATATAATTGTTAAAAATGGTAATATTTATTTAAGAAGTAACGAAAGTAAAAAGATAGAAGTAATTGATGATAATTCTAGTATAGAACTTATTGATGACCATTATAAAAGTATTGCTAAAGAAGATATAGATAAGTATAATTTTGATTTTAAAAATGTAATAAATAGTAATTTTAAAAAGAAATATTCATCTATATTTAATCCTATTACTTTAATTAAAAATGGTTTTAAGAAAGTATTTGATTATCCTGTTTTAAAGAAAATATTATTACTTGGATTTTTTATAAGTGCAATGTTTATAATGTTTTCTATTAGTTCAATTTGTGCATTATTTAATATTAAAGATGAAAATTTTGTTAAATATAATAAAAACTATTTAATTGTTAATTTAAAGAAAATAAATGTAGATGATTATTTGTCATTCGAGCAAAAAGAAAACATAAATTATATTTTACCAGGTGATTCACTTGTAAGTATGAAAATTAATATAAATGATTATTATCAAACAAGTAAAATGGAAAACTCTATATCAGGTTCATTGTCTTCTTATGAAATGATTAATAAAGATGATTTAATTTATGGTAGAATGCCAGAAAATGATACTGAAGTTGTAGTTGATAAAATGATTATAGATAATGCATTTGATAATGATTCATCACTTCAAATGGCAGGTATAACAGATTCAAGTAAATTACTTGATAGAACGTTATCAGTAAATTCATTACCTGATTTTAAAATAGTTGGTATATCTAATACTAGTAGTCCAACTATTTATACAGATAAATCAAAATTTTTGAATATAATATATAATTCTAGTAATACATCAAATAATATGTATTCTTCAGAAACAAAAGAAAATAATTTTATGAATTATTCACTTTTTACTGATAAAATAGACCTTAAAAAAGGTAGAGCACCAGAAAATGATTATGAAACTATAGTAAATATATCTAATAAGGATGATATGCCTTTAAATAAAGAAATAAATGAAAAAATAAATGGAAGAAAATTAGTAGTTGTAGGATACTATGATTCAAAATATAACTATAATTATTATTTTGTTAATGATAATACTATAAAATATAATTTAATAAAAAATACATCTGATTTAACAATTTATTCATCTGATAAATCGAAAACTTTAGAAGAGTTTAGAAGTATGAATCTAAATATAAATGATAGTTATAATTATAGTAAAGATAAATATCTTGATGAAGTAAAAGATAATATAACAAGTACATTAATACTTTCTGGAATAATACTTGCAATATCACTTATAGAAATATTCTTTATGATTAGATCATCATTTATGTCTAGGATAAAAGAAATAGGTATTTATAGGGCAATAGGTGTTAAAAAGAGTGATATTTATAAAATGTTTTCATCTGAGATATTTGCAATTACAACAATTGCGGGTTTACCAGGAATAGTATTTATGGCTTACATACTTTATAATTTATCTAAAATAAAATATATAAGTGGTATGTTTTTGATTAATACTAATATAATTATAATAACTATAGTTTGTACATATTTGTTTAATCTTATTATTGGTTTATTCCCAGTATTTAATGTGCTTAAGAAAAGACCTGCTGGAATATTATCAAGACATGATTTATAGAATATAAAAAAATTCGTGAATTTTTAGATTAAAGTTCGTTTTTTTACGAACTTTTTTCTTTTTCAGAATTAATGCCGTTTTTATAGTGATAAA
>ERZ827440.1086-NODE-1086-length-32209-cov-6.788984_pt1 | contig 32209 bp, 28 predicted proteins | sample MGYA00519774_ERZ827440 | MGnify/ENA primary metagenome ERZ827440 (study PRJEB31778, sample SAMEA3449302) | human gut metagenome | biome: human gut; feature: human-associated habitat; material: faeces | place: United Kingdom | collected 2010/2012 ... | reverse complement strand
CATTCCGTGCGGGCATGATGAAAGTATCGCCGTTAATCCTTGCGCCGTCAAGCGTAAAGTAATCGAGGGTGTAGCCTTCCGCAGGGTTTGCGGTAAGTTTTACGGTCGTACCCGCAGTTGCGGAGGTTGCGGAAGCCGAAACCATGCCGCCTGTGGGCTGAACAACGGTAATGCTGTACGCATTCGCGGTGAACACGGCGGAAACATCAACATTCCGTGCGGGCATGATGAAAGTATCGCCGTTAATCCTTGCGCCGTCAAGCGTGAAGTAATCGAGGGTGTAGCCTTCCGCAGGGTTTGCGGTAAGCTCTATTGTTGTACCCGCCGTTGCGGAGGTTGCGGAAGCGGCAACACTGCCGTTTGCGGGCTGAACAACGTTAATGCTGTATTTTACCGCGCCGGGTTCTGCATCAAAGGCGGTGCTGAGCTTGATACTCTCTTCCTGCTTGCCTTCCTGAACCGTGTAGAACACGCGTCCTGCATCGCTGCCGTAATCAAGGCCGGTGAAGCTGACTGTGCTGCTCTGAGCTTCTTTGGAAGCAATCTGCGTGTAGTTCCCGTTTGCGTCACGCAGATAGAGACGAACCGTGCTGCCCGTCGGAGCATGGGTGAGACTGAACGTGTCGCTTGCGCCCTTGTTGTTTTTTGCGGAAGCAAACTTCATGAGCACGATGTCCGTGCGGTTGCGTTCGGTCGTTTCAAACATCTGCCATTCGTAAATACGGATAGCGCCCCATGCGGACGAGCCGCTGTTGGAGATATCGAGTCTCCATTCCTGTGCGGTGACGGGTGTAATCAGTTCATCGGTGACAGCCGAACTGTTGCTGTTTGTGCTGTATACCGTTACCCAATTGTTTCCGCTTTTGTACTGAACGGAAAAAGCAATTGTGTTCATGTTCTGGGCCTCGCCGCCGTATTGGGCGTGTTCAATTCGAATTCGTTTGATGGTTCGCGGTTGGTCGAGTTTTATCGTCATCCAGCCGCTCTGCTTATTCGTGGCGCACCATTTGGAACCGTTTTCGCTCGTTCCGTCAATGGCCTTCCATGCGGGTTCGCCGTCATTCTGAGCGGAATAGCCGGTGACTTCGGCCAAGGGGCAGATGTTTACGGGAACGGTAACATCGCTCAGCTTTTCGGTATCGCCGTTTTCATAGGGCCAATCGATTGTGAAACGGGAGCTTTCGCCGCGAACACCGTTTGCGTTTACGGGAACGACCTCGATGGTAACATCTGCCTGGTCATCGTTGCGGACAAGGTTCGGAATATAATACGCGGTGTTGGGCGTTTCCATTATAAGTGTTCTTGTGCCGTCCGCATTGAGCCTGTAAATCTCGTAGGAGGAGGCGTTATTGCCGTTCCACTTGATGCGTGCTTCGGCGGTGTATGCGTCGAGATAAATGATTTCTTCAAGCCTTGCATTGCTTGCGCTTGCAGCCGCCGCCTCGGAATCGGTGACGGCAAGCCTGCCGATGTTGACCTGATAGTCGGAAACATTGCTTGTGCCGCCGATTTCAAAGCCGATCGCATAGAGTTTTTTGCCGCTGAGGGAAGCGAGGGAAACATTGCTTGTTGTCCAGCCGCCGCTGCTTGCGTCAAGGGCAAAAGTTGCTTTTTGGCAATTTGCATAGCTTGAAGTGCTGCTGTCGCCGTAATAGGCAACAAGTTTCATCAGCCCCCTGTCGTTCTTGGCGGTCACGGCAATATTTGTGCTGCCGTTGATATCAAGATTCGTGCTGTAAAGCATGATATTATTGGGCTTGTTTGCCGTCAGCGAACCGTAGAATTTGATTGAAGAACCGCCGTTGTATGCGTCTTCAAAGTCGTATGCGCCGCTGAGCTTTTGTCCGTTGGAATCGATGATCCATGTCCATGTGGGCATAACATCCTGAACGGACTGATAGCTCCATTCCGCATCGCGGGATTTGACGCCGTCAATATAGAAAGCCTTTCCGTGGCCGGAGTTGAAGTTGGTTACAAACGGCGCGGAAATGATCGTCGTGTGGTCGGCAAAGAACCTTGACATGCCCGCCCAGCCGCTTGAGGAAGTGCTTCTGGGGTCGCCGCCGTTGACATAGAATTGACGTTCAACCTCGTGGAAATCCGCACCGTCACCGGAAAGACCCATTGTGGAGTTCGGGCAGTAAAGCGCAAGAGAGAGCTTCAATTTGTTGTTGTTGAGCAGATAATTTGAGCTGAAATTTGTGTTCATGCAGTTCTGCTGAACATCAAGCCCCGCAAAGGCCTCGTATTGGCTTTTGCCGAGGTTCTGCATGGTGGAAACGGTCGTGTTGACCTTTTCGGTCGTCCAATTGTAGTTCATAAAGAACTCGTTAACGCCTGCGGAAACCCAGCCGCTGTTGCTGCCGTTAACGGCATCCTGATAGCTGAGATTGCCGCTGTCGGTGATTGAATCGTACCAGCCGATAAGCATGTTCGGCTTTTGCTGACGCATATATGCTATCATGCTTCTGAGATTACCGGCGGTTGTGTAGTCAACGGCGGTTTCTTCATTGAAGAAATAACCGTCGAAGCCGTAATATTCCATAACTTCAATCAGCTTGTCCGCAACGCTTCTGTAATTGCGAACAAAGTTCTCCACAACGGAGGAATTGCCGCCCCAGTCGAAGAAAATCGTGCCCATGACGGGAACGCCGTTTGTGTGCGCCGCATCGGTGAATTCACCTGTCGGCACAACGACTTGTCCCCGTTTTGAACCGGACCAGTACACAAAGGAGGTTGCGTACTGCCAGTAGTTAAAGGCATAGCTTGAAAAGCTTTCCTGTCCCTGTGCGTTTGTTGCATCGTGTTTGGAGTTTGCAAGGGAGCAAACCATGAGTTTAGCATCGGGGTTTGCATAGTCGTTGACCGTGAATCCCGTGTATCTGTCTGCAAGGGGAACAACGGATCTTGAGTAGTCGGAATCCGGATCGTTTGTCGGTTCCCAGCTGAGCAGCGTGTCAACCGTGAATGCCGGGCCGATGGGCATCAGCGAAGTGCCGTCCGCATATGCCTCGTTTAGCGAATCCGCGTTCGCAGCCTTAACAACGGCGGAAAGAGTGCTGAAAAAGCTCCGTGACGGCAGAACGCCGAAGCAGAACACTGCGGCGAGAAGCGCAGCAATGATTTTTTTTATCGTATTTACCCTCATATTATTTTCCTTTCAAATAATAGACTGATAGATTGTCTGAACGAATCTAAACCGTAATGATGCAGTAAAGCCCGGTTTAAATCATTCAATTATGCCCAGTTTCGTGAACTCGGAGATAATTTCGCCCAAATCAGCCGCTGCCTGAGGGATCTCAACATCATATTCATCAAGAATGCGCGAAAGGATCTCATCCTCCGTTTGTCCTTTTTGAATCGACTCATAAACAAACAACGACATTTCATTAAGCAAAATCATTCCCTTTGTTTCCGTGCTGCTTCCCCCAAGCGGCACCAAAAGGTTGTCTCCGGCAATTGTTCTTAAAACGTAATTTTTGCTTATTTGCATAAGCTCCCTCCGTAATTATCTTCTTTTGTGATATTCTGCTGCAAGCCGTGTATATGCGTCCATTTTTTTGCACATAAAGGTCGGTTCTGCATCGAATCGCCCGTTTTCGGCAAAACAAACGGCGGGACAAGCTTCACAGATATTGCGAAAACGGCAAGCGGTGCATTTTGCCGGAACCATGATGTTTTCGCGCATTGCCCGAATGTCGTTCCATGCGGCGGAAAATCCGCGTTCTTTCAGCGAAGCGGATGGTTCGCGCATCATTCCGCAGGGTCGAAGCTGCCCGTTGTATGTGATCCAAAACGCCGCAGCTCCCGCACGACAGCGTATACGCTCCGTCGGAATATCGCCGCACTCCGTTTCGGCAGACGGAATATCCTTGTTGAGTGCAACAGCTTCCGCACGTTTTTCAATAATCGCCGGGTCAAGCGTTCGCAGCTCGTGCGCCCACCTTGCGGCAGCGGATTCCTCCGGCGTGAACCTTTCGCAGGTTTCGCATTCGCCGATTTTACAGGGAAAAATTTTGGAGTTCTCATCCGCACGGACGGGCGGGAACATATACGTTGCCGCCTGCAGCGGCAGATTATGCTCATTTGCAAAGCGTTCAACAGCGTCAAGATCTCCAATATTGTACGGTGTTACAGAATAGTTTATCTTGACGGGAACACCCGCTTCCGTGAGCATTGCAACCGCACGGTAGGCTCTTTCAAAAGCACTGCCGCTGCGGCAAAGTTTTTCATAGGTTGCTTCGGATGCTCCGTAAAGCGTGATATTCACCCTCTGCGGCGGGAGTTTTCGGAGCAATTCGACCTGTTTTTCGCCGAGCATCGTTCCGTTTGTGTTTATCGAAACGATAATGCCGAGTTCACGGCATCGGCGATAGATTTCTTCAAAATCGGGCCGAATAAAAGGCTCGCCTCCGGTCAGCAGCAAAAACAACATGCCGCATTGCTGCGCTTCCTTTGCAATGTTCAGCCATTCCTCCGAGGAAAATTCGTCCGTTTTGATTTCGCCGTCATTTTCTTCGCGATGGATATAGCACATGCGGCAGCGGAGATTGCAGCGCGCCGTAAGCTCAAACGTTCCGGAAAGCGGAATGCCCCTTTTTGCGCTCTTTGCAAAAAGCCTGTTCACATACTCCGCATATTTCACTTCATTCACCTCCTTCCAGTGTTTCTTTCAGCAACCGAACCGCGCGGGAGTCCGCCGTGCAGTGCAGCTCAAAAATGGGAATGCACTCTGCCGCGCGGAAAAAGAGTTCCGCATGGCTTTCGCGCATCGCTCCGCCGTAAAGCCCGACAATATTGCTCATAATTGCCCTCAAAGCGCGAACACCCGAAAGGCGGGTGATTCTGTTTTCCGGAGCCTGTCCGAGCGAAATAATTGCGGCAATCGGCAGAGAAAAGTTTAAGCAAATGCCGCTTGTGCCGCAAAACGGCAGTCCGAAAGCATTTGCCGCGCCGTCAACAAAGCCGACAGCGCATCGATCCCCGTTGAGAATCAAAGCGTTTTCATACTCCTTCCAAAGATTCGCCTGCGTGGATTTTCCGATTCCGGAACGCCCGCAAAAAAGTATTGCTCCGAATCGGGTCTGAACCGCTGCGGAATGCAGGGTAAAAATGCCCCTTTGCAGCAGCTGGAAGGGCAGGTTGATGCTCTGCCAAATCTGCTGCATACACTCCTGTTCCGGCGGGAAATCCTGCGGAAGAAAAACTTCGATATTAAGCGCGTTATCAATGTTGAGCGCATTAACATCAAGTGCGCTTTCGCTCAACGCGCCGCCGAAGCGGGAAGCAAGCATTGCGCGCTTTTCCCCGCGTTCAAGCACGGCTCTGTCAAGCGTTTGCTGCAAAAAGCCTTCGCCGCTTTCAAACAGCCTGAAGAATGCGTTTTCATAAACGAGTTTTCCGCAGGCGGCAGGCGGTTCGGCCCGCCGAACTTGAATTACGCAGTCAGCGGTTTCGGAGCTTTCAAAGTATTCAGTCTCCCAAAACAACGCACTTCGCGCATCAACATCAAGTTCCGCTTCCGAATGAATCTCGAAAACTTTGCCCGCAAAACGAAAACGATAGAAAAAATGCTTTTTCATCTCAAAAACTTCAAAACGCGTCTGCGCGCATTGCGCGCAGACGCGTCGGTGGGTGGTGTTAGGACGCAAATACCATTGTGTCGTTCGTGGTGAAGTAGCAGTAGTCCTCAACGGGATGTTCGCATTTATATACGTCGTCGAACAGCGTTGCGGGAGGTATATTGGGAAAGAGATCGTCAAACGGGGGAAGCAGGTCGCAGTTATCCTTGGCGTGGTTATACATTTGCGCAACGCACTGCGACGCGGCGATCGCCTCGCCAAGGTCAAACTCGATAACATCAAGTTCGGGCTTTACATAGGTTTTTTTCACGGGTATTCTCCTTATCTGCCGGTGATGGAAGCAATTGCGGGCTCACTCGCAACGCCGTTTGCATCATAGGCAAAGATGTAATATGTATCCGTCATTCCGCGGCGCGGAGCGCGAACGGTGAGGCTGAAGGCGTAATAATCCATCCAGCCGAAATGGGTGAACAGGCTGTTCATCGGGCGCATGTTCTCGCGTACGGGAACGAGTGAACCGTCGTCCGCAAGCCTGTAAACGCTGACATGGTCAACATCCGTGGATGTTTTAACGCTGATTCTTGTGAACCAACCCGCAAGTGCGCGGCCGCTGTAGCGGAGTTCGAACCTTTCGGGCGTGAACACGGGTTCTTCAACGGGCTGATATGCAAGGGTAACAAGGCTTGCGATATCTGCCGCAATCTGTGTGCTTGTGGCGGGGGTGATGTCTTTTGCAAGCTTAATGCCGCTGACGGACAGGATGGATCTTGTTCCCGTTCTCGTTCCCGCTTCGGCAATATTGCCGAGAACAAGAACATACTTCGTGCTGTCGTACGGACGTACGTAAGCCGTAACATCATAGTACATTTCGGTCATCTTCATGCCGGAGGAGATTTCCGCGCCTTCGAGAACATTTGTATCGAGATAACCGAGAATCGGCTCACCCGCAACCGCTTTCGCGCTGATCATAACGGTGTCACCCTCAGTGTAGCCTTCGAGGGCAAATCCGATATAATTACCGTTGGTGAGATAGACCTCGTTCTGCGGGCCGCGATCCTGATATTTCGCGATGTTTGCAATGCCGGTGTCTCCGTCATATTCAACATAGACCATGGAGTTGGGAAGAATTTCAGATCCGATCGAGTTCGCGCTGTTCTTAACATAGTCATAAATGGGAGCGTACTTAAGACGCTGTTCGTTTTCGATGTACTTCGTTTCATCTGCAAGGGGCTTATAAACGCGGAATGCATCGAGATAAACGTTTGCTGTCTGCGCAGCTGCCGTATCGCGCTTGCCGAAAGTCCTGTTCTGACTGTTCTTTGCCGCAATGCCCATGCCGCCGTTAAGAACGCTGTTTTCGTCCATGAAGGAGGTTTCGACTTCGCAGCCGATGAATTCCTTCAGTCCCGCTTCGCGCAGGATTCGGTTCGTGTCAATGCCGTTCGCTCCGCGCGTACTGCCTGCCGCACCGGTTTCGCCGCCGTCCCAAGGTGTCGGGCTTGCAGGGCCGACGATTGCGCCCGCGGTGTCCGTAAGGTATCCGAGGATGCGAACGCTGTAATTTGCGTGGTCGAGATTCATTGCGCGAACAACGGGAACCTGATAATCAAGGATGCCGTCGCCCGTGATAATGGGATTGCCGGCAATACTGTTATCGCCGCAGAAATAGGTGTCAACGATATAGACCTTGAAGGGGTTGCCATCCTTGGAAACGGCGGCAATGATAAGTCCCGTATCGGTGCCGCATTCGGAAATAATGTCAAAACCCGTTCCGCTGAAACTGAATTCAACGGCATCGGTTGTGTAGGCGCGTTTGCCGCCGTTCAAATCGAGCGTTGCTTTCAGTGCGCCGCCGTTGCTGTAGGTGGCAAAGCCTTTGTATGCATCGGCATAGCCGTAAACGCTGTTTTCGTTGTCCTTAACAACGGTCGTGGTGTTGTTTGTGCTTTCGGCTCTCCATTCGCCGTGCGTCCCGCCGTTGGTCATAAAGTTCTCTTCGTAAAGAACATTTGTGGCGGGAAGGAAGGTGATGGATTTTTTGACCTGATAGCCGCCTGCGAAGACAAGCGCAAGGTCAATGGTTTCACCGCTGTTCACGCTCTGCGGAGTGTAAAGCAGGGCGTTTGTGGATTTATCATAGGAAACATAGGTCTTTGAAGAGTCAAGAACCTTAATTTCCGCTGCGCTCTTTTCAACATCGTTCAAAAGTTCGGAGTAGCTGTTTTGAACGCCAAAGTCATAGGTAAATACCTTTGCCGAGGGGGCATAGGTAATGGTCAGCGAACCGGGATGGGTGTAAACCGTGTAGTTGGTCAAATGCTGATCAGAATTCGGATACTTAACAATTATCGGCGTTTGGCTGAAGGGCACGGGATAAATACCGGGGAGGGTTTGGGTCTTCGTTGCTGCAAACCTTTTAGCATAGTTGGCTTGCTGCCAGTATTGAGTGGGTTCATTGAGCTGCTGCGTTTTTGTGTTGACAGAATCTGCAACAACAATGTCCGCATAGCTGCCCTGTTTGATTGTCACATCGGAAACCGTGAAGGACTGTCCGGTATAGGCATAGGTTTTGTTACCCGCATAAAAATGCACGAACTGCGCACCGGCGGGGAGATAAACAACATCGATGATGTTTTCTTCGGAATTCTCCTTGACGGTAAACGGAACGGGTGCCTGCTGACTGCCGTCCGAAACATCGCCGCCGTTGTTCTTCGTGATCGCCGCAGCACGCTTATGGTTAAGCTGGTTAACATCCGTACCGTTTGCAAGCGTGATCAGAGAACCGATTTCCTGACCGGTCATTGTGGTTGAACCGAGATAGTTTCCATCGGTTGTTTCACCGACTGCGTTCAGCCAATACCTGACGGTAACGCTTGAAGTTGTGGGCTTCTGCCTTGTGAGCCTGATTTCAAGCTCGTCCATACCGCCGACCTTGTCCATATCAAAGCAGAACATTTCGATGCAGACTTTTTCACCTGCATTGATTCCGCTCTCGGCATACTTTTTGTTCAAAACGGTGGAAAGAGAGTTGCCGTCGATAAAGGAGTACCATCCGCCGGAAAGTGACAGTACGCTTTTAAGCTTTCCCGAAACTTCTGTTCTGGTATTAAAGTCATCAATGTCGGTGTTCGGCATGCAATTATGAAACGCTTTTAGTGCATACTGCGTTTCATAGAGACCCGGGGTTTTTGCTTGCCATTCCTCGCCCCAGTTCCAATTTGTGCCAATATTACCAAAAACGCTCCCACTGTACGGCTGATCGTTTTCCCAAGACCAAATGCCCTTGCCTGCCGTGCCGGAGAAGAAGGCAAGATAATCGGAATAGTTATCGCTGTTGATCTTAGGCTTGTCACTTGCCTTGTAAATAAAGAAGTAAACATCGTCATTTGTGGCAAAAACCTTTTTGCCGCCGTAGAGAGCGGTCAAATCGGAATCGCGCGCAACATGATCATATATTTCTTTGTAATAAGAATCGTTCTTTGAAACAAGTTCAATTTAATCGGAAAGGGAATAACCCTCTGGCCATTCAAATTCACCATAGAACTTACGAACGGTATATGACTTTCTGTAACCAATATCCATGGAACCCCCAGGAATAGTTTGACTACTCTTAAGAGCAATTCCGTCTACCTCAGTAACAGAATATTCTTTATCCGTCCTGTTATTCCATGTTGCGGCCTTTATAGGAGAATCGGTCGTTGTGGGATCGGGCGTATAGGGCACTATGCCGACGTCACCAATAGGGTTAGGGCTGGATGTATTTGCTGTATAGGGGAAGGGGATAGAATCCCGTGTAGGATCCGCATACTGGTTTTCTGTGCCGTAATCCCAAACATTGTTTGTTTCAGCAGCAGTTAACGCAGCACTAACTGTAGCCCAAGACCATTCGAGTTTGTTCTGATAAACACCGGAAGATGATGTAGCCTCTGTCTTAAAATAACCGGATTTTTCCCCGGCATGAAGACCGCCGAGGTCGGTGCGCTGATGCTCCGTGTCATTGTGACGGTATTTGTATTCGAACGTTCTCGACCACGTAATATTGGGAACGACCGTTTCGGATATGGTTCCGGAACCGTCGCCCGTGTCTCCGTCCGCTGCAAAGAGGGACGCGGGGAACATGCCGAAAAGCATGATTCCGCAAAGCAGCAGAGAGAGCAGCTTTTTGATGTTCTTCATTGAAAAACCTCCTGAATATTTTAAAAATAAAAAACAAACTTTATATGAACCGCAGCAGCCCGAAGGCATTGCCGCAGCACTGCGGAAAACGGCGGCGCCGGAAAGGGGCAAAACTAACACTGAATTGAGAGAATTTGGGGTGTGAATATAGTCCGTAGATTCAGGCTATTCAGCGCGCGTTGCTGACCGAGCCGAAACGCACAACCGAGTGAATGGGAGACGGGAAAACGCACAGAGCCAAGTATTATCCCGCTCGCTCGCATACATTATACCGCAAGACCATACGAATTTCAACATTTTTTTGAGTATAAAATGAATATATATAATCTGTTCGGAGAAAATACTTGCAACTGTGACAAAAGAATTTAAAATCACAAAAGTTCTTATATAATTGAAATGAAATATTAATAATTCAATACGTTCCGCATCTGACGGTTTCGGGTGATGCGGAACGCTGTCCGCTGCATTTATTCGTTGCAAAAGAGTGCAAGCCTGTCGGCATGAGTTTTTTGCAGCTTTGAAATATATGTTTCAATATCCTTGGGGTTCGGGACGCGTTCGATCCTTCCGCCGCTCGGGAAAACGCGTTTGTTCATTGCGCCCGCACCGTGAGCAATGATACTCAGCGAATCCTCCATCATATCGATGTTGTAGATGCAGATGCTGCCGGGTTTTGCATAGCCGACGTTTTCCATGTTGCCCGCCATGTATTTTTGACGGTACATATAATAAGGAAGCATACCCGTTTCTTCAGCACCGAGCGCACCGATTTCGGTCATTTTTTCAACTTCCGAAACATCGGGAAGAGCGTATTCGGAAAGATTTTCACGCAGACGGGAAGAACGCTTTATTGCAAGCGTGTGAACTGTCAGACACTCCGGAGAAAGCTCAACGAGTGCGTTTACGGAATGCTGCATGTCAGCTGCCGTTTCGCCCGGCAAACCGGCGATAAGATCCATGTTGATTGAATCAAAACCGATATCCCGCGCAAGGTTGAAACACGCCTTGATATCCTCGGATGTGTGATCGCGGCCGACAAGCTGCAATGTTTTATCACACATCGTTTGCGGATTTACGGATATGCGCGTTGCGCCGCGCTGCTTGATGATGCGAAGCTTTTCAGCTGTTATCGTATCCGGCCGTCCGGCTTCAACCGTGAACTCCGTGCCGGGTGCAATATTATAGGTCTCCTCTGCAAAATCCAAAAGATCGCGCAGCTCGTCTGCGGTCAGCACGGTGGGCGTTCCGCCGCCGAGATACAGCGCACGAATATTCAGCCCGAGTTCGCGAACCATTTGCGCACCGTTTGCAATATCCGTCTTCAGTGCGGCAAGATAGGGCTGCATGTCCGTCTTTGCCGTGCGGAGCCGTGAAGCAAAAGAGCAGTACAGGCAGCGTGTGCGGCAGAACGGAATGCCGATATAAACATCAACATCGTTTTTCCGCACGGAAGCAAAAATCGGTTCCTGAACGGAAACTATCCGCTCCGCAAGTGCAAACTTCTGCGGCGTGACGTCAAAATCGTTCAACATCATGCTTTTGGCTTCGGCAGGACCGCAGCTGTGCTGCAGCTCGCGCAGCAGGCGCGTCGGGCGTATACCCGTCAGAGAGCCCCACGGGAGGTGCGCATCGGGATATGCCTTTCGCATTGCGCGGAAGACAGCGATTTTAATGCAGCGTTTTGCGAAACGCTTTTCAATAATTGAATCATCATTGCGAAAGGGCGTTCGGCATGAGTATGAATGCTCCCGACCGTTCGAAACAAGGGCGGCTTCGGCAATAAAATCCGTTCCGTCGTTTGAAAGCACAACACTCAGCGTCTTTTCGCCCGCATCCGCTGCGTGAATTTCAGCGGGGGACAAAACGGGAGCTATCTCCTCACCGGGCAGAAAAAGCCGTATTTCTTCGCATATATCGTTAAAAAAATCCTGCCTGTTTGTGAATAAAAGCATATTGTTTACCTCTTTAATGCAGCTGCGGCGTTTTCTGTATTTTCCGTCAATAGTCTTGGTTTCCGCCGCCGCGCAGATACGGATTGTGTTTCCGTTCGAAATCCAAGGTTGTTTCACCCATGTGGCCGGGGAATACGCGGTAATCGCCTTTCAGCCTGCCTGTCAGCAGGAGCAGGGAGTTGTAAAGTGCATCATTGTCACCGCCGTCAAGATCGGTTCTTCCCACGCTGAGACGGAAAAGCGTGTCGCCGGAAAAAATCACACGTTCTTTTTCGATAACATAGCATACGCCGCCCTTGGTATGCCCTGGGGTGTGCAGAACGCTGAATTCAATGCCGGCAGCGGTGAAGCATTCGCCGCCGTGGAGGATGATGTCCACTTTGCAGGGCTTCACAAGCGCACCGCCGAGGTAGGCAAGGCTTGCTTTTCCGCCTGCAAGTGCGCCCGCATCCGCTTCGTGAATTGCAACAAGCGCGTTTTCATGCGATTTCAATTCCGCAACGCCCATCGTGTGATCAAAATGACCGTGCGTCAGCAGAATATGGGTGCAGTGCAGGTTGTTTTGATTTAAAACTTCAACCACCTTGTGCGAATTCGCCGGATCGATAACAACACAGGGAATCCTTTCGGAATTTGAAGGCGTTTCGGCGGATTCGTTAAAAACGATATAGGTATTTACGGAAAGCGGACCGGTTGGGACACAAAGAATTTTCATGCGGCTTTTCTCCTTTTTAAACATAGACTGAATATAGCGGAATTAAAACGTTTTTTTGCTGTCCAGCAGGATCGTGACCGGACCGTCGTTGACAAGCTCAACCTGCATATCCGCGCCGAAAATACCCGTTTCGGTGTGCAGCTGAGTGCGAAAAGCGTCGATGAGCTTTTCGTAGACAGGGATCGCCGTTTCGGGACGAGCGGCAGCAATAAAACTCGGGCGGTTGCCTTTACGGGCATCGCCGAAAAGCGTGAACTGTGAGATCAGCAGAATTTCATACCCGAGTTCAACGGCGGAAAGGTTCATCTTGCCGTCTGCATCTTCAAAAATGCGGAGTTGAGTACATTTTTTAACGATATAGTCAATGTCGCTCTGCGCATCGGAAGGCTCTATGCCGATAAGCAAAAGCAGCCCTCTTTCGATTTTGCCGACACATTCGCCGGCGACGGAAACGCTTGCGCGGCGGACTCTTTGAACAACAGCTCTCATACGGATCTCACCCTTGAAACGGATTTTACACCGTTAATTTTCATAAGATTTTTTATAATGCTGTCGAGATGCTCGGCGTTTTGGACCTGAAACCCCATTGTGGCTTCGATCATTGTGCCGTCCTCAACAGGCTTTGCGTTGACAAGATTGATGTTGATTTTCATGTTCATCAGCATCTGCGAAATATCCATCAGCAGCCCGACGCGTTCCGAAGCGACGATATGAATCGTTACGGGGAATTTTGCACTTTCGCCGTCCGCCCATGAAACATCGATTATCCTGTCCGCATCGGCAAGCAGTGCTGCGGCATTCGGGCAGTTTCTGCTGTGAATCGAAACACCTCTGCCGCGCGTGATATATCCGAAAATTTCATCGCCGGGCAGGGGAGAACAGCATTGCGCAAAGCGAACAACCATGTTGGCCTCGCCTTTGACAATGACGGCTCTTCCGTTTGCGTCAAAACTTTTTGCGGGAGCGTGTTCCTGCTCTTCAAGTTTGCGTGCAAGCTCCTCCTCGCGCTGAACTTTTCGCCGGGCTTCCATCAGTTTATGCAATGCCTGCCCGGTTGTGATTCCGCCGTAGCCTATAGCCGCATAAATATCATCCATTTCGTTCATGGAGAAGCGTTTCAACAGAGGTTTGCACAATTCGGCCTTCGTAAGGTCGGCAAGCTTCTGCCCCTGTCGTCTTGCGGCATCGGCAAGCATCTCTTTGCCGCGGACAATATTTTCTTCACGATTCGCCTTTTTGAACCATTGTTTGATTTTTGCTTTGGCTTGGGATGTTTTTACAAAGTTAAGCCAGTCGCGGCTCGGCGTTGCCTGCGGGTTCGTAATGATTTCAACAACATCGTGGGTTTTAAGCTTGCAGTCAAGCTTCACAAGCGCACCGTTGACTTTTGCGTGCTGTGTGTGGTTGCCGACGTTCGAATGAATACGGTAAGCAAAATCAACGGGCGTTGAGCCCAGAGGCAGGTCGATAATCTCGCCGTTCGGAGTCAGAACAAAAACATAGTCGGAGAAAAAATCGTGTCGAACGTTGTCAACGTATTCCTTTGTTGAGTTTGCATCGGAATCATAGTCAACAAGCTGCCGCAGCCACGCAAGCTTTGTGTCCAGCTCATCCTGCCGTGTTCTGCCCTCTTTATACATCCAGTGTGCGGCAATACCGTATTCGGCGGTGCGGTGCATTTCCCAAGTGCGAATCTGCACCTCGAACGGCATTCCGAGATCACTGAAAAGCGTCGTGTGCAAAGAACGGTACATGTTGGTTTTCGGCATTGAAATGTAATCTTTGAACCTGCCGGGGAAGGGACGCCAAAGCGAGTGAACGATGCCGAGCGCACCGTAACAGTCCTGCACGGTATCAACAATTATGCGAAGTGCAACAAGATCATAAATCTCGTTCAGTCCGACTTTTTTTATATTCAGCTTGCGGTAGATGCTGTAAATATGCTTTCTGCGTCCGCTGACTTCCGCTTTGATTCCGGCATCCTTAAGTGCAATTTCAAGCTTGTGCATGGCTTTTTTGAGCAGTCCCATGCGTTCTTCCTGCTTCGGTTCGATAAGGGACTGAAGGCGGCGGCATTCTTCGGGCATCAGATAGCTGAACGATAAATCCTCAAGTTCGACTTTTATGGCACCCATTCCGAACCTGTCCGCAAGGGGAGCGTAAACATCCATGGTTTCCCGTGCTTTGCGAACACGCTTTTCCTTTGAACAATAACCGAGTGTGCGCATGTTATGCAGTCTGTCCGCAAGCTTGATAACAACAACGCGAACATCGTTTGCAATTGCAAGGAACATTTTGCGCAGATTTTCGGCCTGTCTGTCTTCTTTTGACAGCATGTGGGAAAGATTGCTGTTGGTCAGCTTGGTAACGCCGTCCACCATTCGGGCAATGTCCTTGCCGAACATCTGTGCAATGTTTTCAACGGTGATATCGTGCCCATCCTCAACCGTATCATGAAGCAGACCCGCAATGACCGTGTCTGCATCCATGTCCATATCGAGCAGAATGAGCGCAACGGCTTCGGGATGAATATAATAAGGTTCCTGCGATTCGCGTTTTTGGTCAGCATGAACCGATTTTGCAAAATTAATTGCCTTTACTAATAATTCGGTTTTTTCCTTCGGAAACTTTTTTTCGAAGGCAGCGGTCAATCTGTCCATAGCACACCCACCTTTGGCTAAATTTTACCTTTGATAAATTTTGCAGGAATGAACGTTTGGTATCGTTCAAAAAGCAAAAAATGCATTCGGCGCAGGCACGCGGCCCGCGCCGAACGGTTGGCTCTGTCAAATCGGCAAAGTGCCGAGTCGGAGTTCTCGGAAGAAGGTTCGCAAAAGGTTCCGAAACGGGCATTGCCGGGAACATTCATTCGCGAGAGTTATCTTTGATATCAGTATTTGATAACTGAGTAAACATTATAATCACGGAGCAGGTCGGCACCGCCGAGATCGGTAAGTTCGATTGCAAAATCAGCAGCAACAACTTTTGCCCCCATTTTTTCCACAAGGTCGATAACAGCTTTTGCTGTTCCGCCGGTTGCAAGCAGGTCGTCAACGATTGCAACGCGCTGCCCCGGAAGAATTGCGTCTTTGTGAATTTCAAGGCAGTCGGAGCCGTATTCAAGTCCGTATGACACGGAATTTACCTCGCAGGGGAGCTTTCCGGGTTTCCGGGCAAGAACAAAACCTGCATGAACCGCATATGCAACGGCGGATCCGATAACAAAACCGCGTGCCTCCGGACCGATAACGATGTCAACATCAAGCGGGCGAAGATTCTCGGCAATGGATTCAACAAGCGTTTCGTATGCATCGGCATTCTTAAGCAGTGTGGTGATATCGCGGAAGAGTATGCCCTCTTTCGGAAAATCGGGAATACTGCGAATCGTTGCAATCAGTTCGGTTTCGTTGATAATCATGTTTAAATCTGTTCCTTTCGTTTCATCCCCGCACGGCTTATACAGCGGGAATGTTTGTTTGCTGTTATTGAAAAATACTGAAATTTTTGCCGAATAAACCGAGTCAGCCTATATCGGCATAAAACTGAAAACTTATTCATCGGAATCATCTTGCTCCGAGTCCGGGAAATTGCGCGTGCGCAAACGTTCGACAGCGGAATATAAAGTGCTGGCGCACAGCGGCGCAGGCCGAATTTCGCTGCTGTTCCGCAGTGCACCGCCCGGAGTGAATTCGATAAAGCCAAGCTCGATAAATACCCGAACGGCGAACAGCGCACAGTAAACAGGAACGTTCAGCTTGTTGGACATCTTGCCGCAAAGCTCCCCCTGAGAACAGGGTGAAGCAGCAAGAATTGACTGCACAAGCTTGTAGCTGCAAACCATGAAATCGCGATCGCAGGCAAAATGCAGTGCGACCCTGCCGAAGTCGCTGTTCGTGCACGGCATCCGAAGCATTGAAGCGGAACTCATTCGGCGTGAAACCGCCGTGTAAACACCGCTGCAAGGGGGATTGTCATAGAAAACGACCTTGCTGAACCCGAATGCAGGCAGATTTGCAAGCTGCGGTGCAAGCAAAACGGTGTTGCAGCAAACGGGTGAATCCGCAACGCAAGAGTAACAAATGTCAACATTGCCGATTTGACTGCTGCGAATTTCGTCAAGAATCTTTTTGGCGGATTCAACAGAAAAAACAAGCACAAGCAAACCGGATATAGAGCGGGAACAAAGCTCGGCGAGGGTTGTTTCGCATATTTCCGGGAGCTGCTCCGGTTCGGACAGCCGATAAGACAGGTTTTCAAGCAAGCCGTTGCAGAAATAGCGCATACCTTTTTCAATATAGGCATCGATGTCACGCGGCTGCTCCGCTTTTGCGGAAACAACGCGAAGCTGAATGCTGTCAAAACCGTTCCAATTATTGATGCCGGGCGTATAAAGTATATCAACCGTGTCGGCATTCAGCAGCCGATAATAACTTGCGGCCGAGGCAAACCAAACTGCATCCAACGGAGCCGCAGAGCTCGAAATGCTCGGGCTTACGTCCATTTTTGTGTGTTGAGCATCGCTGCCGAAGCGGCGCAGCCTGCTCACGGCCACATGGCGGGAGCGGAAGACGGGGGAAGGGTTGCTCTCTCCGAACGGGGCGAGGCGGGTCAGTTCGGCAATCAATTCTCGGGTGACCTGCTCAAGCGGAATATCGAATTCGTATCGTTTGCACGGGATGAACACGGAGTCATCATAGCCTGTTTTAAGGCAAGCGTTGAGTTTTAAGCGAAAATCCTCAAAAAATGCGGATTCCATTGTTATTCCGGCCGCTTTTGCATGGCCGCCGAAACGAACGAAAAATTCACGGCAGCAACAAAGCACCTCATGAATGTTGACTCCGTCTATTGATCGCGCAGAGCCCTTGAGTATTCCGTCGGATTCCGAAAACAGTATCGTCGGGCGGTGATACATTTCTGCAATGCGTGAAGCGGCAATGCCGATAACACCGGCATTCCATGTTTCGGAACGGAGGACGATTGCTCTTGTGTCCGAAAGGTCGCAGGGTTCAAGACGGCGAATTGCATCGTTAAGAATGTTTGCTTCGTCCTGCTGACGCAGCTCGTTGAGCTTGTTAAGGCGGGCGATTATCTCGTCGGCACGATTGGGGTCGCGGCAAAGAAAAAGCTCAACTCCGAGTGAAGCATCGCTCATTCGCCCGGAGGCGTTAAGCCGCGGGGCAACAGCAAAGCCGAGAGTGCATGCATTATACGGCCGACGTGCAGTGGGAACACCGTTCAAAAGACGGTAAAGCCCGTTGCAGCAATTGCCGCTGTTTATCGCATCAAGCCCCAACTTAACAAAAACACGGTTTTCGTCAAGCAACGGAACAACGTCCGCAACCGAGGCAAGCCCCGCAAGGGAAACATATTGCATTGCAGCTTCAAGTCCGGCGAGTGCGTGGAGCAATTTAAAGGCAATGCCCGCACCGCAGAGGATTGAATTCGGATACTGTGAATTGCTGACCGTGTGGCAGACAACGGCGGTGCATTTCGGAACGGTTTCGGGCGGAATGTGATGATCCGTCACAATAACATCAATGCCGAGTTCGCTGCAATAGCTGATTTCATCGGCGGCGGAAATACCGTTGTCAACAGTGATTATGAGGTTCACCCCGCACGAATGCAGCTTGTCGATTGCACCGCGGCTCATGCCATAGCCTTCTTCCCGACGCGACGGAATATGATAGCCTACATCTGCACCGACTGAATGAAAATAATCAACGAGCATGGCGGTTGAACAAATACCGTCAACATCGTAATCTCCGAAAATGCAGATTCTTTCGCCGTTCTCAAGTGCAGCATGTATCCTTTGAACGGCCTTGTCCATATCGGGAAGAAGAAACGGATCATGAAAATCTTCAGCGGAAGGGTGAAGAAATCTTTCGATTTGTTCCGGAGTGACGGCACCTCTTGCACGGAGCGCACGAACAAGCAGGGGGGAAAGCCCTGTAAGATTATCCTGTGCCTGTTCGGCAGAAAAATATTTCGATTTTTGATAAATAATCAAATCGAACCTCCGGCTGAATCGCTCAATGCCTTGCAGCAAAGTGCAAAGCGGCAATAAATCGCGGCAAAGCCATTAAATAAACAAGGTTTTGCAGTTAAAATAAACAGAAAAGGAAGCTTTGCATCGAGGCTGAGGCAAAACAAACCCTTGCAATGTTCAAATTTGGATTAATTATACCGCATTAGGACCAAAATTTCAATAGCCGAAAGAGAATGAAACGCTAATTTCAAAAAAACTTAATTGATAAGAATAATATTAAAACAACAATGAATCATTAATAAATGAGCCGGCAATTGAAAATTAAAGCTTCGGAACCGCTGCGTGTAAATGTTTTTTGGCTGAGATTCCGAAGCTTTGTACGTTTTGGGCGGCCGATTACTCACGCCGCAGATGTATTTGATCCTTCATCCGTTCGTCCCGTTTCGTCGGAGCAGATGCCGCTGCGGTCGAAACACGGCATTGCGGAACTGCGATACGGAAGCAGACTGTTGAATTTGCCAAGGAGCTTGACACCGTGCTCGCAAAGTATGAAACATACGCAATAACAAATTCCTCCGAGAGTGCAAACAAGCATGTCCTGCATTGTGTCAATAAGCCCGATGTCGAGGTAGCCGTTGATGCTCAACTCTTCGCCGTTGACAATAACGGATTGAATATCCGAAATGGAACCTGCAACGCCTTTTTCGCTGCCTAACAGATAGGAATTTATGCCGGACACAATTGTATCCTGCTGCATATCCATTCCGAAAAACGTGTCCATGGCGTATTCGTAAAATTCCCACACGGCGGCAATTGCAAGTGTGAAGCTGAGAGCGGACACAAGCTTCAGTGCATGCGAATGGCTTTTGTTGCCGCTGTCCAAAACGTCCGGCAGCACCGCGCCAATAACTGCAAAAAGAAAGCCGGATGAGACATGCAGCGATTTGTCCCAAAACGGAATTATATAGTAAAATTTATATATCTTGCCGAAAATCGGTCCGCCCATTATCAACAGCATAAACAGCAGTTTCAGAATCGGCGGGAATGAAACCCTGAGAACATGCTCGGCAAGCCACGGACTGAACAAAAGAACGGATGTCATGATGCAGATAAGCATGTTTTCGCGAAGGTTCCAGCCGAGTTCCTTTCCGAACAAAAGTGATACGGCTGTGGTCAATGCAATAAAAATCTGCGCGGCGCAAAAACCGTAATCCGCACAATTTTTCTTGGCGGCCGGTCTCTTTTCAAAGCCGTTTGCAGAGCTGAAAACCTTTTTTTCTGTTTGGGAAGATCTTTTCATTGCGGTTGCCTCCTTTTCCTAATGTTATGTTAATACTTCTTCGCAAACTTTCCGTGAACCAAGTGTGAACAGCGGTTGATATTCAAATTGTGTCGAAAAAGAAAACAGCAGACGTCTCTGCCGAAAAAACACTCTTTTTTTTCAAAAATCGGGCGATAATTAATATTCGCTTGATGTTTTTGTGCTAAAATAATACTGACGATGGGAAAACGCCCCTTGAAAGTGCACACGGCACAGGAAGCAGCGGACGGGAAGCCGCGTCAAAACAAAGGTAATTCTAAACGTAACAGAAATAATATTGATTTGAGTCTGTATTTGCAGAAAAAACCGCGAATCACGCAGTTTCTGCGCCAAAAGTGAGTTCTCAGGCTTATTTCAAACGAAAGCGAGGCAGCTGACAATTATGTTTAAGATTCTTATTGCAGAGGATGATATTGAGCTCAGGCAATTGTTCTATCGTGTTCTGACTCTTCACGGTTATTCGGCAATATGTGTTTCCGACGGCAAGGAGGCACTTGACGTGCTGGACAAGGAATATGTTGATTTAATCATTTCGGATATTATGATGCCGAATATGAACGGTTATGAACTGGCTTCAAGTCTGCGCGAAAGCGGGATTACGATACCGATTCTGATGATCACGGCGAAAGATTCTTTTGTTGATATGCAGATGGGCTTTGCTTCGGGAACGGATGATTACATGGTTAAACCCGTGAACGTTAACGAAATGGTGCTGCGCGTGGGCGCTTTGCTGCGGCGTGCACAAATGATCAGCGACAGAAGGCAGACAATAGGAAACACCGTGCTTGAATACGACTCAATGACGGTGACGGCAAACGGCAAAAGCATGGTTCTGCCGCAAAAAGAATTCATGCTTCTGTACAAATTGACCGCATATCCGGGAAGGATATTCACCCGTCAGCAGTTAATGGATGATATATGGGGGTTGGACAGCGAGACCGAACCGCGCACGGTTGACGTACACATCAACAGGCTGCGCGACAGGTTCAGAGATAATGACGATTTTGAAATCATTACCATACGCGGATTGGGCTACAAGGCGGTGAAACGGCATGGAGCATGATGAAGTAAAGAAAAACTGCATATCGGGGTGCGCGGCGGAAAAGAAAACGGAGACATGCGGCGAGAAACAGAATTCAAAACGAAAAAAAACAGATGTTATTGATATTGCACAGCAGTTGAAAAATGAGAAAAAAATACGAACATATTTCACGCTTGTGGTGTTTATTATACTCACATGCACTCTGATTATCGCAATGTCTTTAACGTTCGTGCTTTATCGGCTCGGAATATGGACGGCGCAGCGGGTCGGAATATTCACGGTGCTTGCAGGCATTTCAGTTTTGAGCCTGCTGCTCGGCACTGCAATAACGGTGATACTTTCCGGAAACATTGTGCGCCCGGTTAATGCGTTAAGCACAGCAATGCAGCGTGTTGCGAACGGGGACTATGACGTGAAGCTGGAAACCAAGAGCAATTTTGAAATCATCAGGCGCGTATACAGCGATTTTAACCATATGGTTGACGAGTTGAATGCAGTCGAAACGCTGCGCAACGATTTTGTTTCAAACGTTTCGCATGAATTTAAAACTCCGTTAAGCTCCGTTGAAGGCTATGCGATGCTTCTTCAGGATGAAAGTTTGTCCGCTGAGGCACGAAGTGAATACACGGAGCGCATTGTTGTCAGTACGCGCCGCCTTTCAACGCTGGTTTCAAATATCCTGATGATAACAAAAATTGAAAACCAGACAATGCCGTTCACTCTGAGCAGCTATCGCGTTGATGAACAGGTTCGCCAATCCATTCTGCTTTTGGAAAACAAATGGAGTGAAAAAAATATCGGCTTTGAAATGGATATGGACAGCATTGAGTTTTGTGCGGTTGAAGGACTGCTCGGCAATGTTTGGTCAAACCTTATTGACAATGCAATAAAGTTCAGTCCGGAAGGAGAAATAATATACATAAGTCTGAAGGAAAAAGATGACATGCTCAGCTTTAAAATCGCCAATCGGGGAGAGCCGATGTCGGGTGAAACGCTGAAGCGCATTTTTGAAAAATTCTATCAGGGAGATACATCACACAAGCGTGAAGGCAACGGCCTCGGGCTTGCGCTTGTGAAAAAGATAGTTCGTGTTCACGGGGGAAGCGTTTCTGCCGTTAATACAGAGGATGGATTGATTGAATTCACGGTGAATCTGCCTGCAAAATACAGCTGCGAAAGGTGCTGCGGCAGTAATTAATACATCAACAGCGTCCCGCATTTGCAAGCAATTTTCGGGGCGCTGTTTTATTGCGGAATTCAGTCGGCAGTGCAGCCAATCATTCGGTTATTCTTTTATAATAATCGAGAATTCTTCCGATGCAGCCGGCGCTGTCCGGATTAACAATAAGATCTGCACATTTGCGGTAGGTTTCGATACGTTCGGCATAAAGTTTGAGCACGGCTTCGCGTCCGCCGCGGATCAAGGGACGGTTGGCGGTTTTTGCGTTCAGCAGGATGCTTATATCCCTGTTCAAAAAAACAACGATTCCGCTGCCTTTGATTATTGGGATGTTTCGCTCAACAGTCAGTATTCCGCCTCCGGTTGCAACAACATGTCCGCCGCGTTCCGCAACGCCGAGCAGAGTTTCGCTTTCAATCTCGCGGAAGAAGGCCTCGCCGTGTGTATCAAAGATTTCATCAATTGACATGCCCTGTTTATCGATGATAAGTTTATCGGTGTCGGCAACGGGTTTTTCAATTGCCCTTGCAAGGCGTCGCGCCGTGCGTGATTTTCCGCTTCCGGGCATTCCGACAAGATATAGATTAAGCTTTTCTTTTTGAATGCGTTTTGCTCTGCGGATTATCATGCGGAACACTGCAACGGCGTCGCTCCGGTGCGAAAGCATTCCCTCCGTGCGTGCGGCAACGAGCTCTTTTTCCCGCTCACAGTTTTCGATCGGCAAGCCGTTCATGCGCTTATATCGCCCGATTTCTTCACACAAATCGAACCGCAGCTCCAAAAGGCGCGCAAGTTCGGTATCAATTCGGTCTATCTCGGCGCGGAAACCGTCCAATTCGTTCATAATAAAGCTCCTTAAATCGAATAATTTACATATAGGGATATTACGGCGTGCAGAGAATTCGTTACTGCCTGAAAACAAGATCGAGCAGAGCGATTGCGGCGGCAGCCTCGACGGCGGCACATCCGCGCGGGAGTATGCATACGTCGTGACGTCCGCGGGGAGTAAGAACAGTTTCCTCACCCGTGACAAAATCAATGCTCAATTGCTCTCGCATAACAGTCGGAACGGGGCGGAAACAGGCACGGAACACGATCGGCATACCGTTTGCAATGCCGCCGTTAATTCCGCCGGAATTGTTCGTTTTTGTTTTTCCGCCCGAAAGAATGCGGTCGTTTGCCGAGGCACCGTTAAGGTCCGCAAAACCGAACCCCGCACCGAATTCGATTCCGTGAATTCCGGGAATTGAAAACACAATATGCGAAATCATGCTTTCAACACCGTCAAAGAACGGTTCGCCGAAAAATGCCGATTCGGGTTCGAGCAATGCGGCACATTCAACGATTCCGCCAAGGCTTGTTTTGCCAGCGGCAGCCTTTTCAAACAGCTCCTCAAACGCACTGCGCCTGTTCGGGGCAACAAGCGGAAAAAACGGGTCAAGCATCGGCTGCTCACACATGCGCGGTTCAAACCGCAAATCGGATATGTTTCCGATACGAAGAACATGCGAGAAAACTCGGATTCCGTGTTCACGGAGAAGCTGCTTTGCAATCGCTCCGGCAAAAACGAGCGGGGCAGTCAGCCGCCCTGAAAATGCACCGCCGCCGCGCGGGTCGTTATACCCGCCGTATTTCCGATTTGCTGCATAATCCGCATGGGACGGACGTGCAGCGGTACCGCAGTAATCTGCGGGTTTCGCATCGGAATTGCGGAAAACGGCGGTCAGCGGCATTCCCGTAAATCGGCCGCGGAAAAAACCCGAAAGAATTTCAAAAGAGTCCGCTTCACGCCGCGCGGTGCTTTCGATGCTTTGCCGCGGACGCCGCCGTGAAAGCTCAAAGGCGATATCTTCAAGATCGGGCTGAAAACCCGCGGGAAGTCCGTCCAGCGTGCAGCCGAGAGCGGGACCGTGAGATTCACCGAAGATTTCAACACGAAAAATATTACCGAACGTATTCAACCACTGTTCCTCCGAGAGCCTGAAAATCATTAAAAAACTGCGGTGCGCTTTTGTTCACCGCTTCAAAGCCGCGAATCACAACGGGATTTGAGCAAATGAGTGATGCAATTGCCGCTGCCATCACGATGCGATGATCATGAAATGAATCAACCGTTCCGCCGCAGAGCGTTCCCGTTCCGTGAATTATGATGTTGTTTTCGCCGCATTCGGCACTTCCTCCGAGAGAACGAATGCATTCAAGCATTGCGTTCACGCGGTCGCTTTCTTTTCCGCGAAGGCGGGCAGTGCCTGCAATAATCGTGTCGCCTGTTTTGCCGCAGGACAATATGCAAAGAATCGGAAACAGATCCGGAGAGTTGGAAATATCGATATTGTCTTTGAAAACGAATTTGCGGATCGCGAAATCAGCTTGCTTTTTTTCGCCGTTCAACGGCGGAGGAAGACAAACTTCCGACCCGAGAGCGTTTGCGGCAATGAAATTTGCGGCATAGGAGCAGTCGTATGAACAGGCAGCTGCGGACGGACCCCCAAAAGGCGGGCGAAGTGTTCCGTGAGCAAGATGGTACCTGCTCTTGTCATTCGGTTCAATACGGCACCCAAATCTGCGGATAACATCAAGCGTAAGTTCAATATACGGCCGAGAGGACGGGTTCGTTATTTCAAGTTCGAAAAACTCGTTTTGACTGCCGGAAAGAGTTTCCGACGCAAGCAGGATCAACATTCCGCTTGCAAACTGTGAACTCTCCGCTGCGCTGCATGAATACAGCGGCAGATGTTCGGCACGACGGAAAAATTCGATGAACTCGCTGTGCCGTTCGATACGGCAGCCGAGACAGCTTTTGAATTCATCAAAATTTCGCTCAAGAAGGGTTGAGCCGGCAAAAAAACGAACCTGTGAGTGCCGTCGGAGGAGCGAAGGAAGCAGCAGCCTCAGCAGCGTTGCGGATTCTCCGACATGAACCGAAAGAGGGGATACTTTTCCGCTTTCGGCATCGGTATTAAAAAAAGCTTCATTCACGGCAATGACGGCATTTTTGATATCCTCACCGCAATTATTCGGAAGATGAACGAACTCCGCCGGCCGAATGCCGCACAGCCCTGCAAGAATCAAAAGTCGTATCACTTCGCTTTTGTATGGGGGAGGCTCAATGCGGCCGATGAGTTTTTTTGCCGAAACAATAACGCAGCTCATATACAATGCCTCAAAACACACAGAAACTGTTAAGAAAAGCGATTGCGGATTCAGTTGAAACGCGATGCGTGAACACATGCCCGAATTCTTTGATGAACACCATATCGATGCCGCTGCGATCGCCCTTTTTGTCATGCAGCAGCAGTTCGGCGGCAGTTTCGGTACAGTAGGGCGCATAGTTTGTTTTCAAGCCCTGCTCACGAAGCAGTGAAATGATTTTTTGAGCGATGCCGCGTTTTGTGAAACCGAGTTTTTCACCGAAATCCGCAGCAGCGGCGAGCCCGAGTCCGACAGCTTCGCCGTGACTGAGCGAAAAGCGGCTTGCCGCTTCAAAAACATGGCCGAATGTATGTCCAAGGTTCAAAATGCGGCGTGTGCCGTTGTCAAATTCATCTTCTTCGACAAATTTACGTTTGATTTCGCAGCAGGCGGATATAAGCGCAGCGTTGTTAATAATGCCGCCTTGCAGCAGATTCAGTATGCTGTCGCCTCCGATAACGGCGTATTTGATTATTTCACCGATGCCGGAGTGCAGCTCGCGCAAAGGCAGGGTTTTTAAAAAGTCCGTGCAGCAAACAACAAGCACGGGTGCGTGAAAACTGCCGACTGCATTTTTGACACCGCAGAAATCCACTCCGGTTTTTCCGCCGACGGAGCTGTCGGTCATGCCGATAAGGGTTGTCGGCATTGCGATAAAATTGATCCCGCGCATGTACACGGAGGCGGCAAACCCGCCCATATCGCCGATAACTCCTCCTCCGAAACAGAGCAGCACGTCCGAACGGGAGGCATTGCCTTTTAAAAGAAAAGCAAGAATGCTTTGCACTGTTTCAAGCCGCTTATTCTCCTCGCCTGCCGAGACAACAAGGCTGAGAACATCAATCCCGAATGCGCGGAGAGCGGCTGAAACATCCCCAAGAAAAAGCGGCGCAACATTGCTGTCCGTCAGAATAAACACTCTGCCGCAGGGCAAGAAACGGCAAATTTCATTGCCGAATTCGTCAAGCGATGTTCCGATGAGCATTTCATATTGCATACTTTTGCCGTCGGAGTTGAAAACAATGCGCTCCATACCGATTTCCCTTCAAAAACAAGACTTTCGAAAAGCGGAATTAATGCAATGCCGCTTTCAGCCGTCGGATTCCTGCATTTATCATAACCCATTTTATCGATTTTTGCAACAAGACAAAACAAGTCAGAATGCGCCCGGATTCGATGCAGGAAAGACTGCGGCTTGCGAATAACAGTGATAAACATAAGACAATCGACGATTGGGCATTAGAAAAGTGACGGTATTCGGCAAATACGGATTGAAAAATACGGATTGAAAAGCCGTCCGGAACACACCGACCGGGCTTTTGGGCGCAAAAGGGTTCGTTCCACGGCCCATTTCCGAAAAAACGGCTTGAATTGAGTAAAGTTCATTGACAATGGAGGATGAGCGAAAATGAATGTGACAATTGAAAAATGCGGTGATGAACTCATTGCTGCACTTGCAGGTGAGATCGATCACCACAATTCAAAACAAATCCGCGAGGCAATTGATGCCGAACTTGAAAGGGGCGGATATAAATTGCTGACGTTTGATCTTGAATCTGTATCGTTTATGGACAGCTCCGGAATCGGGATCGTGCTCGGCAGATATAAGGTCGTGTCTAAAGGGGGCGGGCGGCTGAGAATCATCAATGCAAACAGGAGAGTCGAACGCATATTGCGTATGGCGGGTATTTTTTCAATTGCGGAATATCGGCAAAGGAGAGCTTGAATCATGAAGAACACTGTAAAATTCGAATTTTTGAGCCTGTCGGAAAACGAGGCACTTGCGCGTTCGGTTGCAGCGGCGTTCATTATGCCGCTTGACCCGACACTTGAGGAGCTTGCGGATGTGCGAACCGCCGTCAGCGAAGCGGTCACGAATGCGATAGTTCACGGATACAAAAAAAAGAAAGGCACGGTTCGCATGGAATGCAGGCTGGACGGAAGACTGCTGGTTATTTCAATTACGGATTTCGGCTGCGGTATTGAGAATATTGAGCAGGCACGGCAGCCGTTTTTCACGACCGATGAGGACGGGGAAAGATCGGGAATGGGTTTCGCAGTTATGGAAGCGTTTATGGATGATGTTGACGTTGTGTCAAGACGCGATATAGGAACTCGTATCACGCTTAAAAAATTCTTCTCGGAATCGGATTATTCGGCAGTTTGCGACGGCATTGCGGACAGCAAAAGCGACTTGCACGATGAAAAAAGCGAAAATGATTCGGAATGCATTTCCGGCAGGAATACAATCGAACAGACACACGGAATAATAAAAGCGATACGTCCGAGTATCAATGTGCAAAACATAAACGCACGAACATCGGATTGATATGAACTTTGAACAAAAAAACGGCGGGGAGCATTGCACGGCGGATAATTCTCCGCAGGATGTATTTCACTGCGATGCCGATGAAAATGAATTTGCCGGTTTTATTTTGAAAAACCTGCCGCTTGTCCGTGCAGTTGCAAGGCGTTTCTCCGGACGCGGAGCGGAACCGGAGGAACTGGTTCAGGCCGGTTCGATTGGGTTAATAATTGCTGCAAAAAGCTTTGACAAAACCCGAGGCGTATCTTTTGCAAGCTATGCGTTCCGCTTTATCGAGGGCGAAATACGTCGGTTTATTCGCGAAAACACTTTGATTCGCCTTCCGCGCAGCGCAGTCGAAAGGCTGCATATTGACAGCGGCGATAGAGTTTCAAATGCGGATTACTCAGGTTCGCGTGCGGACATCATCGAGTTACCTTCCGTATGCGTTTCGCTTGATGAAGAAAAAACAAAACTTTATGAGTTTAATAATACCTTGCAAACGGAAAACTTTGAGGAGAGGTCAAATGCAAATATGCTTGCCTTGAAATTGATGGGCAAACTTCCGCCGATTGAACAAAAAATCATTTATCTACGCTACTTATGCGATTTCGGGCAGGCAGAAACCGCATTGAAGCTTGATTTAAGCCAAAGCACAATTTCAAAATACGAAAAACGTGCCCTGCTGAGAATGCGCCGCATTGTTTCGGAGGAATAGAACACTGCCTGTCGGATACGGCGGTGCATTGCGTTTCATAATGAATATTTTTTTCACATCTTTCGCAAAATACAATCAAACAAAGGGCGATGAAAAAAAGTTGCCCGCGAAAGGTGGTTTGTGTTTTGAAAAAAATATTTGATATTTCAGCCGGCAGCGGTGCTGCGGTGAATGATAAAAAAACAATCGAAGCGGCAAAAACAGGAAGAGGGCGTATGGGGCGCATTATTTCGGCGGTTCTGATTCTGCTTGCACTCGCTTTCGGTGCGTATTTTGCGGGACAATCATACTCGTATGAAGAAAAAGCGGAGTCCATGTTCAGCGGTGCAAGTTTTGTCTGCGCGGAGGTGCATAATGATTCCGTTTGACGAAAAAAACATCATGACCAACACAATATTTCCGCCTGCATTCGGAGCGGATGAAAACATGAAACAGGGAACCAATGACAGGGAAATCCGCTACAAAACCTATACTGCCCGCGTTCATAATCAATGCGGCAGCAATGCAGGAGGAACAAACTGATGGCAAATGAGGTAAAACACGGGCGAAGGCTCACTCCGGAAGAAAAACTTGAACACCGAAAATACCGCGAAACAGTGAACGCAAGAGCTCCGAAAAGCAAAACCTTCAGCCAATGCATTCTTGCGTTTCTGACAGGCGGTGCGATTTGCTGCATCGGGCAGCTTATAGGGGATTTCGGAACGGCGGTATTGAACCTTGCGGAACAGGAACGTGCGGCGTTCACTTCGATCGTTTTGATTTTCGCAGGTGCATTGCTCACGGGAATCGGGGTTTACGATAAACTCGGTGCAATTGCGGGCGCAGGGTCGGTCGTTCCGATAACAGGGTTTGCAAACTCGATCGTTGCGCCTGCAATGGAACATAAGCGTGAAGGGCTTGTGATGGGTGTCGGAGCGGAGCTGTTCAGCCTTGCCGGCCCGGTGCTTGTTTACGGAATCACATCATCAGTAATTGTCGGAATAATTGCATGGCTCACCACGCTGTGAGCGCGGTTTGTTCCGCCCGGTGTTGCTTTTTGGTTGAGTTTTGACTATAATAAAGCGGGTGATGCACACGGCAATACAGGTTTTGCCCGATAAGCCGATGCAGCCCGCCAACAAGCTGAACACGAAACGGATAAAACGCAGCAATGATAAACACTTATTGCCTCTTCTGCTGTTCCGGCAAGGAGAACTCGGTTATAAAAATGTTGAAAAACGAGGGCTTTCCCGCAATTGCACCGACGGTTATGCACTGGACGGGCGGTGCGGCGCAGCCCAAAAAAACGGCTCGGCGGCTGATGCCGGGCTATGTTTTTTTTGATGCGGACACGGAGCCGGCGTGGAACCGAATTTTGAAGGATTCCGCTGTTCTGAAGCTTTTGAGCTACGGCGACGGAGAATACGCTCTTCGCGGTACAGATCTTGAATTTATAGATTGGATAAAGAAAAACAACGGCATAATCGAGATGTCTTCCGCAGTAAAAGTCGGCAGCATGATAGAATTCGTTGCAGGTCCGCTGAAGGATATGAACGGAAAAATAATAAAAATCAACCGAAGCAGGCGGCAGGTACAAGTATCGTTCGGTTCGGAAAACGGCATTATCAGCAAAGTTTGGTGCTCAATGGAGTTCGTTTGCAGCAATGCGGATTCGTATTCCACCGTGAAAGAGAACAAAAAAGAATTCGACAGCGCAAATCCGTAACCGATTGTTGAATAATGAATGAAAAGCCGCAGACGATACGGCTTTTTGTTTTTAAAATTCTGCATTATAAACAGCACTCATGCCGCATAAAATGCAGCATGGACGGATTTTCTTCTTTTTTTGCAATATTGATGCTGTGCGCGGGTTTGTTTTTGAGCGTGCGCATAAATTTCTTTCAGTTTACGCATCTTGGATGTGCAATTAAAACGGCGCTCGGCCTCGGGCAAAGGCGTGCAGCGGAAAATGTGCGCCGCAAACAGAAAAGCGATGCTTCGGGAGTGACGCCGTTTCAGGCACTTTCTTCCGCACTCGGCGGGTCTATCGGAACGGCGAATATCGCGGGCGTTGCAAGCGCGATTGCGATAGGTGGAGCAGGCGCGGTATTCTACATGTGGCTTGCGGCACTGGTCGGAATGGGCGTCAAATTCTGTGAGATAGTGCTTGCGCTGCGCTATCGCGAAAAGCGCGGAGGACAGTGGTGCGGCGGTGCAATGCTTTATATAGAAAAAGGCTTCAGAAAAAGCAACACGGGAAGCCGCTTTCTGCAGTCGGTTTCAAAACCCCTTGCAGCGGGCTTTGCGCTTTTCGGACTGCTTGCTTCTTCCGTCGGAACGCCGCTTGTGCAGTCCAACACGATCGCAATGAGCGTGAATGATGCCGTGCTTCTGTTTTTGCCGAAAGCGGAACAAAAAACTGTCTGCATTATTGCGGGTGCGGCAACTGCTGCGTTGGTGGGCATTGTAATACTCGGCGGAATTCAGCGCATAGGGAAGGCCTCGGAAATCATCGTACCTTTCATGGCGATAGGTTATATTGCAATTTGCATAATAGTTTTAAGCAGGTTCGGCAGCCGCATACTTCCTGCGTTTCGAGATATTTTCAGCGGCGCATTGGGCATAAAGCAGGCAGTCGGCGGGGCGGCGGGCTTCGGTGCGGCGCGTGCGCTGCGGATCGGCATGGCGCGCGGAGTGTATTCAAACGAAGCGGGGGTCGGCTCCGCTCCGATGGCTCATGCCTGCGCAAACACGAACGATCCCGTGAAGCAGGGAATGTACGGAATTTTTGAAGTTTTTGCGGACACGATAGTGATGTGCACAATGACTGCGCTTGTTGTGCTTGCAAGCGGAATACCTTTGCAGGCGGGCGGAGAAATTTCGGGAACGAGCATCGCATTGCGGGCATTTTCAACCGTTCTTCCGGAGAGGACAACGGGCATTTTTCTTGCGGTTTCAATGCTATTGTTTGCGTATACATCCCTGCTCGGGTGGGCGGTCTACGGAATGCAATGTGCCAAATATCTTTTCGGCAAAAGAGCGCAGTTACCCTTCTGCATTTTGTACACTGTTTTGACATTTGCGGGTGCATTGATGAAGGTGGACTTTGTATGGACGGCGGGGGAAACGCTCAACTATCTCATGGCAGCGCCGAACATGCTTGCTCTTCTTGTGCTGAATCGGGAGGTGCGGCGGGAAACAGCTTTTGCCTGAAGCCAAAAAAACCGAGATGCTTGCTTAAAATATTTTATATTTGCGTTTCGGTATTTACTTTTTCCCGATTTTGATGCAAAATAACAGGCGGATAATCATGCCTTTCGGCATTCAGGAGGAATACTATGGATTTTATCGTTGAAGTATCCGCACGTCATGTGCATCTGACTCAGGAACATGTTGAGGCTCTTTTCGGAAAGGGTCATGAGCTTACCTTTGACCGTCCCCTGTCTCAGCCCGGTCAGTTTTTGAGCAAGGAAAAGGTCACCATCAAAAACGGCGATCGCAAAATTGAGCGTGTTTCAATCCTTGGACCCGTTCGCAAAGCATCCCAGGTTGAAGTTTCAAAAACCGACAGCGTTGCTCTGCGTGCAGAGGGCTTCATTCGCGAGAGCGGCGATCTTGCAGGCACTGCGCCTGTCGAAATCGAAGGTCCCGAGGGAAGCATTCAGCTTTCGGAAGGCCTTATCATCGCAAAACGCCATATTCATATGACTCCCGAGAATGCGGCGGAAGCGGGTCTCAAAGATAAGGATGTTGTCAGCGTTGCTGTTAACACCGACGGACGCAAGACCATTTTCGGCGATGTTGTCGTTCGCGTCAGCCCCTCCTTCACCCTTGCGATGCATATCGACACCGATGAAGCCAACGGTGCAAACGTTCCCCGCAGCGGATGTCCGGGTCATATTGTGAACGTTGAGTTCTGATTTAACCATCAAAAAAACAATACTGATTATAAATCAGCATAAGCAAAAGCATCCCCGCCGGGTATTACATTACCCGGGCAGGGGTGTTTCCTTAACAATCGATAAAAGTGACCGAAAGCAGTGTTATTCAAACCTTATGCT
>ERZ827440.1083-NODE-1083-length-32249-cov-3.171057_pt1 | contig 32249 bp, 20 predicted proteins | sample MGYA00519774_ERZ827440 | MGnify/ENA primary metagenome ERZ827440 (study PRJEB31778, sample SAMEA3449302) | human gut metagenome | biome: human gut; feature: human-associated habitat; material: faeces | place: United Kingdom | collected 2010/2012 ... | reverse complement strand
GTCCTCTGTAAAGGAAAAGATCCATTCTCTGACAGAGGAGACGGAACTGGCCCATATGCTGTTTACAATACACTTTATGAAGCTGTAAGCAGAGGTCTTACAGAGGATGATCCGACAACAACTGACTGGGAAGGAAGCAAAGGTATGCTTAATAACGGTCAGATCGGATGCATGGCACTTGGCTCCTGGTCTGTAACACAGATGCAGCAGGCCGGCGATCATGCAGATGATATCGGATATATGACATTCCCGATTACAGTAGATGGCAAACAGTATGCAATGCCATTCAACGTATCCACACCTATGCTGTATTATAACAAAGATGTATTTGAAGCAGCAGGTCTTGATCCTGAGACACCGCCAACAACTTACGATGAGGTTCTTGAAGACTCCAAGAAAATCGTAGAGAGCGGAGCAGCTCCGGTTGGTTATTCACAGGCTATTTACGGATGGTTCTTTGAGCAGCAGCTTGCAGGACTTGGTGTAACATACGGAAATAATGACAATGGACGTACAGAGGCAGTTACAGCTGTTGATTTTGACTCCAACGGTGGTGGCCTGAAAGTATTTGACATGTGGAAAAAACTGTATGATTCCGGATATTTTGAAGATTACGGAACAACAACAGCAGATACTCAGACAGCATTCTTCTCCGGACAGGTTGGTATGATCATCGAGTCTACTGCTATCCTGAAAAATGCAGTTGATTCTTCTCCGTTCGAAGTTGGTACAGGATATCTTCCGAGAATCGAGAAGAATGATGAAGGCGGCGTTATCATCGGTGGTGGTTCTCTGTGGCTTACAGATACAGGAAACGAAGCAAATGAAGATGCAGCTTGGAAATTCATCGAGTACATCACAACTCCTGATGTACAGGCTAAATGGTCCATGGGTACAGGATACTTTGCGATCAACGAGAAAGCTTATGAGACAGATGATATGAAAGCTTACCTCAAAGAGAACCCGAACTTCGAGACAGCTATCAATCAGCTGAAAGATTCTCCTGTAAACGCAAATACAGCAGGTGTTCTCTCCGGTGTACAGACAGAAGCCCGTCTTACATTCAACGAGATCATGCCTCAGGTATATGATGGCAAGCTTACAACTCAGGACGCTGTTGATCAGCTTGCAGCTTCTGTAAACAAAGCGATCGAGAACTATAACGAGTCTATTAAATAATCAGAATGCCCTCTGATCAGTAGATAGAGCAACAGATAGGGATACCGCCGCCGGGCGCCGGTATCCCTGCTGTTTTACATGCTGTGAGACTACAGATAATGTATATCCGGGGTATAGGATCATATGAAAAAACTGTGTAGTGAGACGGACGGAGTAAGTCCGGCTGACTAGACAGCTTTCGAATGGAGTGAGTGTGGCCTGCGGCGTTCGTGCAGGGTAAAATGAAGTGATGCGCGATTGGCGTTATCACCGGCAGAAAATAATGTTACAACAGGAAAGGAGCAAATTTATGGGCGGAATTCTCGGAGCATGTAATGCAATATCGGATTATTTGCACACTTTAAATATGGGATCGACGCTGTTTCGGCTGATTCTTGCGATGTTTCTTGGATGTCTGATCGGTATTGACCGTGGAATGAAGAAGCGTGTGGCAGGTGTAAAAACACATATGATCGTCTGTATGGGGGCAACTCTGGTTATGATGACGGGCGATTTTATCCATGTATATTCTAATGGGGCAGGAATCGGAGATACTGCACGACTTGGCGCACAGGTTGTCAGCGGAATCGGTTTTCTCGGAGTAGGAACCATCATCGTGACCGGACAGAGACATGTATCCGGTCTTACGACAGCAGCCAGTCTTTGGACCTCCGCGTGCATCGGACTTGCTGTGGGGATCGGCTTTTACAGCGGTGCGATCTTTACCACGCTGGGGCTTATTCTGGTGTTCAAATATGCGAAATATATAGAGGTTTATGTGGAAGAGCATTCCAATACCTATGACGTATATATGGAGTTTGAAAATGAAGACAAGATGAGTATGGTCATAAAGAAGCTCCGGGAAGAGGACATCATGATCTCCAACGTAGTTATCATCAAAAAGAGATCCAAAACACAGAGTGTGGTGATCCAGGCAACAATGGAGGCTGCCAAATGGAAAGCACGCCATACTGTATTTCGCGAGGTAAGGCAGCAGGAAGGAGTTATTTCCGTGGAGGAAATATGATCGGGAATCGGGAATACAATGAAACTTATCATGTTTTTGAGAAAGTTAAGAGCATGTTAAAGAAAAAACGATGTATTTTACGAAAAATGCACTTGAAATATGAAGAATAGTCTGATACAATGAATACAAAGTGAAGAAGGAATCTGATTCAGCTTGCTGAATACAGAGAATGCCATTGAGAACAGAGACCGGCATGAAGACACATGGATAAGTGTGTTTTTATGCCGGCTATTTTTATGCACAAATGTTAATATTTCAAAAGGATTACAAGGGTTACAAAGGGTTACGGCATAAAAATAATGGCATATTCACTTGAAAGATTGCTGTTCGTAAGCAGTACTCCTCGCAGAATATATACCTGCGGACGGCAATGCTTGTGTTGCAACGGATATTCTGCTGTTTCCGGCGCAGAGAAAGCCGGGGACAGTTCAGAAGATCCGCAAACAGGAAAGGAGAAACAGATCTATGTATGATGTGATCATTATCGGAGCAGGAGTTTCCGGGGCGGCAGCGGCGAGAGAGCTTTCAAGATATCGGCTGAAAATCTGCGTTCTGGAGCGAGAAGAGGATGTATGCTGTGGAACTTCCAAGGCAAACAGCGGAATCGCTCATTCCGGTTATGATGCAGAACCGGGAAGCCTTATGGCGGAACTGAATGTGAAGGGCAGCAATATGATGGGACAGCTTTCGAAGGAACTGGATTTTCCTTTTAAACAGACTGGTTCGCTGACTGTCTGTACAACTGAGAATGGAATTGCCATGCTGCATAAGCTGCGTGAAAGAGGACTGAAAAACGGAGTAGAGGGACTGAGGATCCTTGACAGAGAAGAGGCACTTGCCATGGAGCCGAATCTGTCTGATCAGGTGCTGGCAGCACTGTATGCACCGACAGCCGGAATTGTCTGTCCCTTTGAGCTGAACATTGCAATGGCAGAGAACGCATATAACAATGGCGTGGAATTTAAATTTGACACAGAAGTAAAGAACATCCGAAAACAGGAAAATGGTTTTGTTGTGGAAACCTCAAAGGGTGATTTTGAGACAGTCTGTATCGTCAATGCTGCCGGTGTCTATGCGGATGTTTTTCATAATATGGTAAGTGAGAAAAAACTGCATATCACTCCTCGTAAGGGTGAGTATATGCTTCTTGATAAAAGTGCAGGAACACATGTGAATCATACGATCTTTGCGCTTCCAAATAAGAACGGAAAAGGAGTTCTGGTAACACAGACTGTTCATGGAAACCTTTTGATTGGGCCTACAGCTACGGATCTGGAGGATCGGGAGGAAACAGCGACTACATCAGAGGGAATGGAGGAAGTAAGTGCCAAATCCCGGAAAACAGTAAAGGATATTCCACTGCGGAAGGTGATCACAAGCTTTGCAGGACTCCGTGCTATCGAGGACGGTATGGATTTTGTGATCGAAGAGGTGGAGGACGCACCTGGATTTATCGATTGTGCAGGAATCGCATCCCCGGGACTTACCAGCTCACCGGCCATTGGCTGTATGGTTGCTGACATCGTAAAAGAAAAATTACATCCGGAAGTAAATCCGGATTTTGATCCGGTGAGAAAAGGAATCCTGGATCCGTCAGAGCTTTCTCTGGAAGAAAGAAATGAGCTGATCAAAAGATCACCGGAATATGGAAATATCATCTGCAGATGTGAGATGATCTCTGAGGGAGAGATCCTGGATGCGATCCGAAGACCGCTTGGAGCGAAATCCCTGGACGGAGTAAAACGTCGTACAAGAGCAGGAATGGGAAGATGTCAGTCAGGCTTCTGTTCTCCCAGAACAATGGAAATCCTCAGCCGAGAGCTTGGCATTTCCATGGAGGAGATCACAAAAACAGGCGGAGCTTCCAGACTGATCGAAGGAATCAACAAGAAAATTGCAGAGGAGGGCGAGAACCATGAATGATAAGATTATGGTGAAGAGAGATATCGTGATCATAGGCGGAGGCCCTGCAGGACTGGCAGCAGCCCTGGCTGCAAAGAAAGAGGGAGCAGAGAGTATCCTGATCCTGGAACGTGATAAGCAACTGGGCGGGATCCTGAATCAGTGTATCCATAATGGATTTGGCCTTCATACATTTCAGGAGGAGCTGACAGGACCGGAATATGCGGCACGTTTTATCCGGATGGTAAAAGAGCAGCAGATCGAGTACCGGCTGAACACCATGGTCATGGATATCAGCCAGGATAAGGTGATCACTGCCATGAGCCGCCAGGAGGGAATGTATCAGATCCGGGCAAAAGCTGTGATCCTTGCCATGGGCTGCAGAGAGAGACCGCGAGGTGCACTGAACATTCCGGGATATCGACCGGCAGGCATTTATTCAGCAGGAACAGCACAGCGCCTTGTAAATATGGAAGGATTTATGCCGGGAAAAAAAGTAGTGATCCTGGGATCCGGTGATATCGGACTGATCATGGCCAGACGTATGACGCTGGAAGGTGCAGAGGTTAAGGCAGTGGCAGAACTGATGCCATATTCCGGAGGCCTGAAGAGAAATATCGTGCAGTGCCTGGATGACTTTGGTATCCCGTTGAAGCTTAGCCATACAGTGGTTGACATAAAAGGAAAAGAGCGTGTGGAAGGAATCACTCTTGCAGAGGTAGATGAAAACAGACGCCCGATTCCCGGTACAGAGGAATTTTTTGAATGCGATACGCTTCTTCTTTCTGTTGGTCTGATCCCGGAGAATGAGCTTTCCGGACAGGCAGGTGTGAAGCTGAGCAATGTGACTTCCGGACCGGTGGTAAATGAAAGTCTGGAGACAAATGTAGAAGGTGTTTTTGCCTGCGGAAATGTTCTTCATGTTCATGATCTGGTGGATTTTGTTTCGGAGGAAGCCGGCAATGCAGGAAGAAATGCGGCTCTCTATATAAACAACAATGGAGAGGACAAAATACCGGAAGAGATAAAGATCACGCTTTCGCCCCAAAACGGAGTCCGCTATACAGTGCCGTCTGAGATCCGTATCGGTCACATGGCGGAGGAGCAGCTGGTCCGCTTCCGTGTGGGAAATGTATATAAAAATTGTTACATCCGTGCATATCTGGATGGAGAACGGATCTTTTCCAGAAAAAAACAGGTGGCAGCACCCGGAGAGATGGAACAGATCAAATTGAAAAAAGAGCAGCTTCTTTCCATTCTGGAAGGAAAACAGAAACAGGATAAACATGAACTTGTGATCCAGGTGGAGGAGTGATGAAAATGGAAAAAAGGAATCTTACTTGTATCGGATGTCCTATGGGATGCGCCCTTCTGGTGGAAATGAATGGAAAAGAAATCATTTCCGTCACAGGAAATACCTGTAAAAAAGGTGCGGAATATGCAGTAAAGGAAGTGACAGATCCAACCAGGATCGTAACAACGACCGTTCGTGTGAAGAATGGAAGTATGCCGGTGGTGTCCGTAAAGACAGCACAGGATATTCCGAAAGGAAAGATTTTTGAATGTGTGGAAGCGCTGCGGGATGTATGTGTGGAAGCACCGGTTCAGATCGGTGACGTGATCCTGGAGAATGTAGCAGGCACAGGCGTGGATATCGTGGCTACAGGAAATGTGAAGCAGATCATACAGTGATCTGCAAAGGATATATATGGCAAACTGTATGCTTATAATATGTCAGCCCTCCGGCAGACAAAGCGAAAAAAATAAACCTGAAAAGGCTTTTTTATCGCTTTGTTTGCCATGAAACAAAATATACAAAATGCACAAAAAATATTAGCGCTTAAAAGAATAATTAATAAAAAATAACAAAAAAATGTACAAAAGTCGATAAAAAATGTTGAATATAAATAAACACTATGATATAATCAGAAATATAAATTAGTAAAAATGCTCACAATGATGTAATACATTGAATGGAGGATGATTAGAATGAAAGTATTTGGACATCGTGGTTTCAGCGGAGAATATCCGGAGAATACAATGCTGGCGTTTCAGAAGGCTGTGGAGGCTGGTTGCGAGGGGATCGAGCTTGATGTACAGCTGACCAAGGATCTGGTTCCGGTGATCATGCACGATGAGAAGGTTGACCGTACCACAGATGGAAACGGATATATCTATGATCTTACATATGCTGAGCTGTGTAAACTGGATTGCAGTTATCCGGATAAGTTTGCCGGAAAATTCGGCAGGCTTCAGATTCCGACTCTGAGAGAGTATTTGGAGTGGATGGCAGAGGAGGAAGATCTGATCACAAACATCGAGCTGAAGAACAGTGTTTATTATTATGGTGGTATGGAAGAGAAGGTCATTGATATGATCTGCGAATATGGTCTGGAGGATCGGATCATCCTTTCCTCTTTTAATAACGCATCCATTGTATTGTGCAGACAGAGTGATGAGACTATTACAGGAGGCTTTCTGGTAGAGAAATACGTGGATAATGCAGGGGTTTATGCAAGAACCTGTGATGTGCAGTATTATCATCCGAATCTGGAATATCTGAAGGAAGAACATGTACGCAGCTGTTCCCAGAACGGGATCGGGGTGAATGTCTGGACTGTAAACGAGGAAGAGGATATGAGAAGGATGAAGAAATGGGGAGTAAACTCCATCATCACCAATTATCCGGACAGAGGAAGAGCAGAATGGCAGAGATCAGAAAAATCATTTTCATAAAAAATGCGGTGGAGACGCTGGGATATTTTTCCGAGCAGATTGCATTAGAATTGGAGAGGAACGGATACGAGACCTGCTTTATCGACTATGAGCGGATGTATGAGTCGATGGATGCGATGCTGCATTTCATGGACAGGGAAGAGACGGCACTTGTCACCTTTAATTTCATCGGGCTGCGCGGGGAGGCTGTGTTTCAGACGGAGAGCGGACGCAGTATCTGGCAGGAGGAGAACCTTCCCGTCTTAAATATCTTGGTGGATCATCCGCTCTACTATCACAGTTGTCTGAAGGAAGCCGGGGAGCGGATGCGGGTATTCTGTGTGGACAGAGAGCACGTCGGCTATGTGAGGCGTTTTTACCCGGGGGTGAGGGTGAAGTTCCTGCCGCTGGCGGGCAATGAACTTCTTTTTTCGCATGGAGACGGGGAACACGGAACGCACAGAACGCACTGCGAGGATGTGCCAGAGCCTGTACTGTATGGGCAGAGAACCTTTGACCTTGTATTTGCGGCCAACTATGTGTCGATGGAGATGCTGGAGGAAAAAGTAAAGGCGCTGGATGAAGATTACCGGATCTTTTACCGGCGGATCATGGAGGACCTGATCGCGGATCCCACGCAGTCCGTAGATGCGGTTATGGAGCGGCACATCCGCGACGAGCTCGGGGCGGTGCCGGAAGAGCAGCTTTGTGCGGCGATGTCCGGGATGATCTGGATTGATCTGTTTGTCCGCAGCTATTTCCGGGAAAAAGTAGTGCAGACGCTCGCGGATGCCGGTATCATAGTGCGGGTATTTGGAGCAGACTGGGAGAAAATTCACTGCAAAAAGCCGCAGAACGTGCGGACGAGCGGCGGAAAAGTGAACTCGGCGGCGTGTGTGCAGGCGATGCGTGATGCCAGGATCGCGTTAAACGTGATGCCCTGGTTCAAAGACGGAGCGCATGACCGCGTCTTTACGGCGATGCTGCAGGGAACGGCGGTGCTCACGGACGACAGCCGGTATCTGCGGGAAGAGTGCCGGGACGGAGAAAATATCTGCTTTTACTCCCTGAGGGCGTTACAACAGCTTCCGGATCAGGTGGTAAGCCTGCTTGAGGATCCGGTGCGGATGGCAGAGCTGGCGGAGCGGGGATATCGGATGGCAGAAAAGCGGCACAGGTGGAAGAACCGCGCCGGGCTTCTGATGCAGGCGCTTCGCGATATAGATAAGTAAAACTAATAGAATTCAGTAAATAAATTCATGATACTAATGACAGCGCATTCCTTGTAAAAAGAAAATCCGCATGATAAGATGGAAGAAGGCAATCAATGCAGCAATGTGTGATGTGAAGGAGGAAAATCATGAAGATGATGTCACTTGCGAAGGAACTTTCGTCCAATACATATCCGGGAAGAGGAATTGTGATTGGCAGATCCGGGGATGGAAAATATGCGGTAACCGCATACTTTATCATGGGAAGAAGCGAGAACAGCCGCAACAGGGTCTTTGTGGAGGATGGTGAAGGAATCCGCACACAGGCATTTGATCCGTCCAAGCTGACAGATCCGAGTCTCATCATTTATGCACCGGTCCGCGTGCTTGGCAACAAGACGATCGTGACAAACGGCGATCAGACCGATACGATTTACGAACTGATGGACAAGCAGCAGACATTCGAGCAGGCGCTGCGCACCAGAGAGTTTGAGCCGGACGCACCGAACTATACACCGCGGATTTCCGGTATCATGCACATCGAGAACAATACCTACAACTACGCGATGTCCATTTTAAAGAGCAACAATGGCAATCCGGAAGCCTGCAACCGCTATACGTTTGCATACCAGAATCCGGTGGCCGGCGAGGGACATTTTATCCATACATACATGGGAGACGGCAATCCGCTGCCGAGTTTTGAGGGAGAGCCGAAGCTTGTCGGCATCGAGGGAGACATCGACACCTTCACAAACACGGTCTGGGAGAACTTAAACGCAGACAATAAAGTATCTTTGTTTGTGCGTTACATTGAGATTGAGAACGGAAAATACGAGACGAGAATCATCAACAAGAACGTGTGAGGAGAATAGGATCATGAAAGAATTAGAATTAAAATATGGCTGCAACCCGAACCAGAAGCCGTCCAGAATCTATATGGAGAACGGCGAACTGCCGATCAAGGTGCTTTGTGGCAGACCGGGTTATATCAATTTTCTGGATGCATTCAACGGCTGGCAGCTCGTGTCCGAGTTAAAAAAGGCAACCGGTCTTCCGGCAGCGACCTCCTTTAAGCATGTGTCGCCGGCGGGCGCGGCAGTCGGACTTCCGCTTTCCGAGGTGGAGCGCAAGATCTACTGGGTGGATGACATGGATGTGGAGTTTACACCGCTTGCAAATGCCTATATTCGTGCGCGCGGCGCAGACCGCATGTCCTCGTTCGGTGATTTTATCTCTCTTTCGGATGTCTGCGACAAGGAGACAGCGCTTGTCATCAAGCGGGAGGTATCGGACGGCGTCATTGCCCCGGGTTACACTGATGAGGCGCTTGCGATCTTAAAAGCGAAGAAAAACGGCAATTACAATGTCATCGAGATCGATCCGGATTATGTGCCGGCGCCGATCGAGCATAAGGAAGTGTTCGGAATCACATTTGAGCAGGGAAGAAATGAACTGGTGATCGATGAACATTTTTTCGATAACGTTGTGACGGAGAACAAGGAGATTCCGGAGGCAGCGAAGAGAGATCTTGCGATTGCGATGATCACCTTAAAATATACGCAGTCCAATTCCGTGTGCTATGTCAAGGGCGGTCAGGCGATCGGTATCGGAGCGGGGCAGCAGTCCAGAATCCACTGCACGAGACTTGCCGGTTCCAAGGCGGACAACTGGTGGCTGCGTCAGTCACCGCAGGTACTTTCCCTTCCGTTTAAGCCGGGCATCAAGCGTGCAGACCGGGACAACGCCATTGACCTCTACATTGGAGAGGACTATATGGATGTGCTGGCGGAAGGTGCATGGCAGAATATTTTTACAGAGAAGCCGCCTGTTTTTTCGGCAGAGGAGAAGCGGGCATGGCTGGATAAGAACACAGAGGTATCTCTTGGATCGGATGCGTTCTTCCCGTTTGGCGACAACATCGAGCGCGCACACAGAAGCGGCGTTGCGTATGTGGCACAGCCGGGCGGTTCCATCCGCGACGATCATGTGATTGAGACTTGTAATAAATATCATATGGCGATGGCATTTACGGGCATCCGCCTGTTCCATCACTAGGAAGAGCCAAAGAGGGCTGATGTATGCAGGGTGCATCAGCCCTTTTTTACACTTTTTTTACAAGGCTTTACCGGACAAGGGTAGAAGAGAAGATTCATAAACGTTACAGTTTATTTTACATACAAGAAAATGAGAGGATAGTTGTGAAAATGAAGAAAAAGAATCATTGGAAAAACTTATGTGCGCTTTTCTTCGCATTCTGCATGGTGTTTTCGACAGTAGCAGGAGATGCGTCTTTTGTTACGGCGTATGCAGCAGAGGTGCAGACAGCGGCCGGAAGTGAAGCGGCGGAAAATCCGTCACCGGCAGAGGAGAGCGGAGCAGACAGCACGGAAGGTGCACAGAACACAATAAATCAGGAAAGTGCGGCGCAGACAGGGAACGCCGGTCAGACGGACGCAGCGCAGACAGAGGGTGCAGTGCAGACGGATGCAGCGCAGACAGATGGTGCAGCGCAGGCGGATGCGGTACAGAATACGGAGTCTGGGGCAGACCAGAATACGGCGCTCATCCAGACGGCGGGTGCAGAAAGCCTTGCGGCCTTCAGTTATACGGCGGCACCGGAAGCGGGACTTCCGGCAGCAGCGACAGCGGGCAGCGGAACGCTTGACGTAAGCGGAGCATCTTACAGCGGATTCAGCAAGGGAATCGCAGCAAAAGGATGGAGCGAGGGAGCGGGCTTTACGGTTGCGGTTAATGCTGCAGGTTACACAGATTTAAAATTTTCTGCAGACATGCGCTCCAGCGGAACCGGTCCTGCCAACTTTGCACTGGAATATTCCATTGACGGAGCAAGCTGGACAAAGATCAGCGGAACGGATGTGACCTTAAGCACGGGTCTAGCCTCGGTGTATCAGCAGACGGCACTCCCGGCGGCGCTGTCCGGAAAAGCGTTTACACTGCGTGTGACGATGCAGGGAAACACGAGTGTGAACCAGAGTACAGTCGGCACGAACGGTGTGACCAGCATCAACAACATTGTAGTCACCGGAACACAGGGCGAGGTGGCGACAGACGGGACGGTCTGTTCCAAAGTCAAAGCTTCCGTGGAGCCGGGAGATGTGGAAGCCGGTACGAAGGTGGAGCTCTCCTGTGCGACGGAGGGAGCAACGATCACATACCATACCGATCTGGACAGTGCAGACAAGACATACACCGAAGCGCTTGTGATCGAGGAAGATGTGACGATCTACGCGACAGCCGAACTCGAAGGTTATGAGACGAGTGAGACGGCAGAATTTGCCTACGCGGTAAAACAGGGTGCAAAGAGCAAGGAGGCGGCACTTGCCACCACACTTTCGGACGGAAATATGGTTGCCCTCTATTACGAGAACAACGGAACCGGAAGCGTGCTCTCCCAGACAGCAAGCGGCAAGAAGTTAAAGGGCGTGTCAGCGACTGCGGCGGACGGTGCGCTTGCCATTCCGGAAGATGCGGCAGAACTTACGGTTTCCGTGGATGAAAACGGCTATTATACTTTTACATGCGGTGGAAAATATCTGACGTCCGGCGCAACGGGCAGCTCCGTGACGTTTGCGGACGCGGCGGGAGATTACAGTCTCTGGAAGCTGCAGAAGGCAAATGAGAACGGCGGATACTATGTGATCAATGCCAACGCAAAATATAATAATACCACAGAACAGTATCTGGAATATTACAGCGGTTTTACGACATACAGCTACAAATCATCTTCGGATGCGGCGTATGTATTCTATTTTTATCTGATCGATGAGGGAACACCGTCGGTTCATATCCGTGCGGACGAGTCCGTCACGGAAAACGTGGCACAGTGGTCCGGAACGGCAGATTACAAGACGGCAGGTGTGACGGCAGACACCGGAATTGCAGGAGATTCTCTCAATGCAAATGATCTGCTGGATGCGGATGCTATATATTCGGCGGTGGTAAATGGAGCGGCAGTGGCACCGTATACCGAGGCCACAAGCACTTCCACCGGTTCGACTTCCTATTATATGGGAGGAAAGGGCATTGGAAGCGGAAGCAATGACTATGCGCAGTTTGTGATGCCGACAACGGGCTATGCCAACATGGTACTTTCCTTCCGGCTTCGCGCAAGCAACACTGGAGCAGGTTCCTTCCAGATGCAGTATTCTACGGACGGTGTGGATTTTAAAAACCTTTCCACAGGAACCTATGCTTATAAGTACACGAAATACGTGGGCGGTGAGCCGCAGGAAGTGAGCGCCGCGGAGAAAATTACCGACGGTGTGGCAAAGACAAGCCTTGCGCCGGCAAACTATATTTCGTTCACGTTTGATATTCCGAACGAGGCGGCGAATGCAGACCGTCTCTACATCCGCATGGTCCCGGGCAGCCTTTCTGCCAAGGGAGATAAGGCACCGGCAGCGGGCGGAGTGATCCGTATGGACACGGTGACAGTGACAGGCAATCCGCTGATCGCCTCAGATCTCTGCGGATATGTGGCAGCAGAACCGCAGAGCGGCGTGGTAGCTGTGGGCAGTGAACTGACACTGACAAGCGCCACGGAGGGTGTAACAATCCATTACAGTGTAAACGGCGGCGCGGAGCAGATCTATGACGCGTCAGCAAAGCCACAGCTTACCACACTCCCTGCAGTTGTGACAACCTATGCGACAAAGGAAGGATATAAGGACAGTATCCGGCGTACATTCTCTTATCAGCAGGCACAGGTGGCAACGGTAAAAGCAACGCCGAACGGCGGCAGCGTGGTGAAAAATACCGCGGTGAACCTCACCTGTGAGACCGAGGGTGCGACGATTCAGTATTCCGCGGACGACGGTGCAACCTGGCAGGATTATACCGAAAAGCTCGTCCTGACAGAGCTTCCGGTTACCTATAAGGTGAAAGCCGTCAAAGACGGTTACCTGGACAGCAGTGTGCTCACACTTTCCTTTACCGAGCGCACAAATGAAAAATATCAGATTTACTTTGGACAGTTACATTCCCACACTTCCTATTCGGACGGTGCGGGAAGCTGTGAGGATGCATACCAGCATGCAACGAACGTTGACAATCTGGATTTTGTTGCGGTGACAGATCACTCCAACTCGTTTGACAATGCGGACAGCGCGTCCATCTCGGACGGCTCGATGAGTGAGGAATGGAAGGAAGGCCATGCGCTTGCCACGCAGTATACGACAAGCGGATTTGTGTGCATCTATGGGTTTGAGATGACCTGGTCGAACGGACTTGGACACATCAATACGTTTAACACCGAAGGCTTCCAGAGCCGTACCCAGAATGAGTACAAGACTTACAGCACGGCATTGCAGAATTATTACGCGACCTTAAAGACACGGCCGGATTCCATCAGCCAGTTTAACCACCCGGGAACGACGTTCGGTGATTTCAGCGATTTCGCATACTATGACGAGGAGATCGACAAGCTGATTACGACGATCGAGGTCGGAAACGGCGAGGGTGCGATCGGAAGTTCGGGTTACTTCCCGTCCTACGAGTATTACCAGCGCGCGCTGGACAAGGGCTGGCATCTTGCTCCGACCAACAACCAGGATAACCATAAAGGCTTGTGGGGTGATGCAAACACGGCGCGTTCCGTTGTTCTTGCAGACAGCCTGACGCAGGAAAATATTTACGATGCCATGCGCAATTACCGCGTGTATGCGACAGAGGATAACGACCTCAGCATCTACTACACGCTGGACGGCTACATCATGGGTTCTATTTTAGAGGATGGAGCGACCGGAGATACCGTACATCTTTCCGTTGACTTAAGTGATCCGACGGATGCGTCCATCGGTAAAGTACAGGTCATTACAAACGGAGGACTGGTGCTTGCCGAGAAAAATGTTTCCGGAAACGAGGAGACGGTCACCTTTGATGTGAAAAATGATTATTCCTATTACTATATCAAGATTGTGGAAGCGGACAGTGATATCGCCGTGACGGCACCGGTATGGGTAGGCTCTGTGGAGGCGGCAGGAATTGACAGCTTTTCCACGGACGAGGTGCTTCCGGTAAAGGGAGAGCCGCTGACGGTGAACCTTGGACTCTATAATAATGAAAACAGCGAGCTCGCGATTGATTCCATAACGTTTGAGGTGGGCGGAGAGACCGTACATGAGGCGGATCTTGCCGCAGCAGGATTGGGAAGCGTCGCATCCATGAGCACGGGAAGCTACAGCTTTGACTATACCTATGACGGCGTCGGCAGCATGGAGATGACAGCAGTTGTGCATGCGACGATGAACGGCGTGCAGAAGGTATACAAGAGCGTCTTAAAATTAAGCTACGCGACAACGGAGATGGTGACAAAGGTTATCATCGACGGAACCCATTACAACGATTATGTGACCGGTTACTATGGCGGTAACGTCGGAAACTTTACGGCGATTGCGGGAGCAAAGAACGTCAAGGTGGAAGTGGTCACAGACGAGATTACGCCGGAGATGCTTGCAAACTGTGCGCTGCTTGTGATCTCGGCACCGGCGAAGAAATCCGGAACAGCAAATGCCGGAGACTACACCGTGTCGCATTTTGAAGACAGCTTTATCCAGATGGTAAAAGACTATACCGACAATGGCGGTACGCTGATTACCTGCGGTATTGCCGATTATCAGGATTCTACTTCGGGACAGACGGCGACAGAGATGAATAAGCTTTTAGCTGCGATCGGGGCATCGACCAGATTAAACAGCGACGAGGCGTACGACGAGACGAACAACGGCGGACAGCCGTACCGCTTATATCTGAAAGGAACCTACAACAAGGATTCCAGATATCTGCGCGGCGCAAGCGAGGAGCAGGAGTACAGTGCGTACAGCGGATGTACCGTGGCGCTGGATGCGGATGCGGTGACAGCCGGACGTGCGGAAGCGCTTGTGAGCGGATATGATACAACGTATTCGATCGACTGCAAGGATGATGTGGGAAACAGAGTTACCGGAAGCCCGACGTATGTGGAAAAAGGCAATATGGTAGCACTCGCACATGAGACACTGGGAAGCGGTGCAAATGTATTTGTTGCCGGAACGGTCTTTATCTCTGACTTTGAGGTGAAGGCAGAACTGGACAATATCTGGGATCTGCCATACTTAAATCGCACAATTGCAGAAAATATTTTAGACGAAGTGAAAGTGGAACTTCCGCTGTCTACGATTGCGGAAGTGCGTAAGAACGGTACGGCGGGCGATGTCTACCGCGTGGAAGGCTATGTGACCGCAGGAACAGCCGTGGAGGGCAACACCTTCTTTGATACGATCTATATCCAGGACGACACCGCGGGAATTGATATCTTCCCGTATGCGGAGAGCGGACTTGCCATCGGAACCAAGGTGGAGATTACCGGATATGTGGACGCCTACCAGGGCGATAAAGAGCTTAAGGTGATAAGCAGCCGGATTCTGGACGAGGAGCCGAAGGTGATTGCACCGGAGAAACTGTCGGCAAAAGACGCCATGGACTATGAAAAGTCCGGCGGTAAGCTGGTACAGGTGGAAGGAACGGTGACGGATGTTCTCTACGACGCAGCGGGTACCGGTGTATCACAGTTCTGGCTGGATGATGGCAGCGGCGTTAATGCAAATATTTTTATTGACGGATATATTTTATCCGCAACAACCGGAAAGAACGAACTGGCATCGGTTGTGGCGACAGGAGAACGCGTGTCGGCAGTCGGCGTGGTCTATGCACATCCGGAGGGAACCTCGGATGAGGCGGTGACCTGTCTGCGTGTAAGAAACTGTGATGAGATTGTAAAGACATCATCCGGACAGATACCGGGGGATACGGAGACACCGGGAGATACAGAGACACCGGGAGATACGGAGACACCGGGGGATACGGAGACACCGGGAAATACCGAGACACCGGGAACAGATTCGTCAGACGGCGGAAATGACAGCGCGGACGGAAATGGAAACGGCGGAAGTGTAAGGGGCAGCGTGACTGTATCGGACGGACAGACGACAGATGCGGTGACGGTTGCTTCGCAGAATGACTGGGATCCGGTCAGAAACAGAGTGACAGCGGCATCCGCAGGCAGCACCGTGACGGTTCTTCTTGCAGACGGTGTTTCTGTGCCGGGAGATGTTATTGCGGCAGTGCGCGGAAGGGATGTACGTCTGGTATTTAGGCTGGCAAACGGAATCGTGTGGACAATTGACGGAAGAAGTGTGACATCGGATACGATTTCAGATTGATTTCGGCGTGACGATCAACAGCCATGCCGTGCCGGATGCGCTTGCGAGACAGACCGCGGCAGGAAGAGACTATTTCCAGATCAGCTTAAATCATGACGGCGCATTCGGTTTTACCGCAGTGATGACGCTGCCGGTGGGAACACAGTATGCGGGCATGTATGCAAAGTTATATTATTACAATGAAGCAAAGGGACGGCTGGAACTGGCATCTTCCGGAAAAGTAGATGCAAACGGAAATGTGGAGCTTACCTTTGTACATGCATCCGATTATGTGGTGGTGCTGGATCAGATGCCTGCAGTGCAGACGGGAGACGACACCCCGCTTGCGGCAGCAGTGATGATGCTTCTTGCAGGTATGGTTCTGCTTGCAGCGGCAGCACGCAAAAAAAGGATATTTTTGAAATAAGGGTGGTTAAAACATGAATTTCAAAAAGAGCAAGATACGCAGCCTGGTGCTTCTGGCACTGGCTGCCGTTGCTTTTTGCGGACTGATCTGGTTCGCGAATAAAGACAGACCGGTTTACCGGAGCAGCAACATGGCGGGGACGGACTATGAGGTCGGAAGAGTCCTGCGGGTTGTGGAGGATCACAAGACGGTGGATGAGGAGCTGGACGGAATCTGGCGGGGAAGTATGACGCTGGAGGTCGAGATCCTTACCGGACGTTACAAGGGCGACACGGCTATTGTGGAAAATTATTTCAGCTCCCTGTACAACGTCAGGGTGGCGGCGGGGGATAAAGTCTCTATCCGCATCGACACGACGGGGGAGGACGAATATCAGGTCTCGGTCTACAATTATTACCGCGTTCCGCAGATGATTGGCTGCATCGTGGCGTTTGTGCTGCTTCTCGTATTGATCGGAGGGAAAAAAGGTGCAAAATCTGTGGCGGGGCTGGCGTTTACCGTGGTATGTATCCTCTGGATTTTACTGCCGCTTGCGCTGAAGGGTTACTCGCCGCTGGCGGTCACTATCCTGCTCATTCTGGTCTGCAATTTCGTCAGCTTCTTCCTGATAGACGGCATCTCGACCAAGACGGTTGTGGCGGCAATCGGAAGCATGCTGGGTGTGCTTGCGGGAGCAGTGTTTGCACTGATCGCGCAGAATGCCATGTCGATTACGACCTACCAGATGGATGAGGCGGAGACACTGCTTCTGATCACAAGCACCACGGAACTGAAGATCCGGGATCTGTTTTTGTGCGGTATTCTGATTTCGTGTATGGGAGCCGTGATGGATGTGGCGATGAGTATTTGTTCCGCGGTGGCGGAGATCCATCAGGTGGACCGGTCGCTTGGCATGGCGAAGCTGTTTGCCTCCGGGATGAATATCGGAAGAGATGCGATGGGAACCATGGCGAATACGCTAATCCTGGCAGTCGCCGGGACATCGCTGAATATGATGTTGATGATCTACTCCTATGATGTCAGCTTTCAGCAGCTGATGAATACGGACTTTGTGGCGATCGAGATTATCCAGTGCATTGCGGGAAGCGTGGGGATCGTGTGCACGGTTCCGCTGGTAGCACTGCTGTCCGCCGCCGTATTTGGAAAAAAGACAAAAAAATGAGACTGCACTATGGCAGGATGACGATCTGCCGCTGATATTCGGAGGCGGGGGGAACGTCATGCTCCTGCATACGGGCGGCGCGCAGAGGCGTGCCGCCTTTTTGATTGCGCATCTGCAGATAGAGATTTCCGGCAAACACATCGTGCTCAAATACCCGCATGGCATCCGGGGACAAAAGCTTTGGTGCCTGCGATGGCCGTGTGATAAGTGGAACTGCAGCGGATGCCTTTAGTGCGGCAAGCAGGGGAGCGGCGCTTTCCCGAAAGCCGAGAATGCGCAGGTAGGGAATTTTATCCAAGGCATTGCCGCATGCGTAATCAGAAGAAGTAATGCCAAGGATGGAGTGCAGTAAAATGCGCGTGAGCGTCATTTCTTTGCTTTTTAACCGTGACGCGAAGGAGCAAAAAGAGGTATAATAAGGAAGCTGGTTTCGCATGCGGTTGGCAAACTCCGGGGAGGAATCGGCGGTCTGGGCGAGCTGCGTGGCAGAACTGCTTAACAACAGATACCCCAGAATGCCGGAAAAGTCATCGGCGCACAGCAGCGGAAAATCTGCCCGGTAGTCCTGCAGGATGGCCAGTGCTTCCTGCGGCATGGCATGACGCAGAATCCCGGCGGCAGAATCTTCAGATGCCCTGTCGGCAGAATTCCCACATGCTCCGGCATCGCCGGCGAAGAGTGTATGCCGGATCGCGGATGCCGAGGCCGGGATGACAGATGCACCGGAGAGGATGGACGTTTCGTGGTACGCGGCGCCCTCCCGCTTTAGCAGATAGGGTGTGATCGAAGACGCGCGGCGGCGCAGCGCTTTTAAGTATTCCAGAGCCAGTATGTTGTTCGGGGAGGCGAGCAGGGAGGAGAGCGTCTCTGCGGATACGGGCAGGGCGCCATCCTGACCGGCGGAGCCGGAAAAATACGAGAGCAGGGCAGCTTCCCTTGCCTTTGGGAATGTACTGCCGGATTTTAGGTTGTGCTTCAGGGAAGCCTTTAAATCCGCCGGTTCATCCGCGAGAACGTCCGCAATGCGGCGAAGGAGGGCAAGGTCGCCGCTCTCAGCGCCAAAACAGATGCCGTTTACGCAGCCCGTTTTCTCAAAGAGGGAGATTCCGGCGTCTGCGAAAAGCTCTGCGGAAGCGGTGGACCAGAGTACGGGAAGCTCGAGCACGACATCCGCACCCGAGGAGAGCGCCATGCGGGCACGGGTGTATTTGTCCAGAAGGGCGGGCTCTCCGCGCTGTACATAGTCGCCGCTTGTGGCGACAACGATATAGTCGGCGTGAAGATTTTTTCTGACATGCGCGATCTGATAGGCGTGCCCGTTGTGGAATGGGTTGTATTCTGCGATAATGCCAATGACGTTCATGGCGGATCCTCCCGTACTGCAATGTAATAAAAACTGTAGCTATCATAGCATACTGTGAAATAGAAAAAAAGAAAAAGGAGCATTTCACGTGAAGAGAAACAGAAACATTGGATCGATTCTTCTGATTGCGGCAGGGCTTTTGCTGATTGCGGCAGCCCTTTATGAACTGATCCCGGTGTTGCTCGCGTACAAGCGGGCGGACGATACCTACGAGGCGCTGCGCGAGGCTTATATGACCGGACAGCCGGGGACATCTTCGGATGATCCGGCGGAGGAGGGAGAGGAGCTGCCGGCATGGTATGAGGCATTGCAGGTGGATTTTGAGACGCTAAAGGAAGCAAATCCGGATGTGATCGGCTGGATTTATTTTGACAATATAGAGCAGATCAATTATCCCATTCTGTATTCCGGGGATGACGAGACCTACCTGCATACCGATCTCTATGGAAATGCGTCGAAATCCGGCTGCATTTTTATGGAGGGGAACAACGTCCCCGATTTTAACGACTGCCACACGATTCTGTACGGGCACAACATGAAAAACGGAAGCATGTTCGGTTCGCTGAAACAATATAAAAACGACGGCTTTTATGAAAAAAATGCGTATTTTACCGTGTTTACGGAGGATGCAGCCTACCGCTATCAGATTTTTACGTACAGTGATGTCCCGGAAGATTCGGATGTCTATACGACCGGATATCTGCCGGATGAGACTTTTGACGGGTTCCTCACAGAACTGCTTAAGTCCTCCTACAAGGATACGGGCGTTGCGGTGGGAAAGGATGACAAGGTTCTGACACTGTCCACCTGCTCGGGCGACGGGCTGCGGTTTGTGGTGCACGCGGTGCGGGTTGATGAACACGAAAGCGGGGTGTGACTGTTAAATTTTTGTCAGGCTGTTTTTCATTTTGTACAAAAAAACTGGCAATTACTGGCTTGTTTCGCGGACGTGACAAGCGTATACTAAAATTATATGCGGTCTGTGAGAGACAGACCTTCGCAAAACAAGGAGGCAGATCCTCTCCTCGCCAGAGGGTTCGGATTTTGCTTCGCAAAACAAGGAGGATATTATGAACGTATTAGTTATCAACTGTGGAAGCTCTTCATTAAAATATCAGCTCATCGATTCTGAGAGCGAAGCGGTACTGGCAAAGGGTCTCTGTGAGAGAATCGGAATCGACGGAAGACTGGTATACCAGAAGACAGGACTGGACAAAGAGATTACAGAAGCTGCAATGCCGACACACAAGCAGGCAATCCAGATGGTTTTAGATGCACTGGTGAATCCGAAGACCGGCGCAATCGCAAGCCTTTCCGAGATCGATGCTGTCGGACATCGTGTCGTACACGGCGGAGAGAAGTTCGCAGCATCCACACTTCTGACACCGGAGGTATTAAAGGGAATCGAAGAGTGCAACGATCTTGCACCGCTTCACAACCCGGCAAACCTGATCGGTATCGATGCCTGCAAGGAACTGATGCCGAACGTGCCGATGGTTGGCGTATTCGATACCGCTTTCCATCAGACAATGCCGAAGAAAGCATATCTTTACGGTCTGCCTCATGAGTATTATGAGAAATACAAGGTCAGAAGATACGGTTTCCACGGAACAAGCCACAGCTTTGTATCCAAGCGTACCGCAGAGTTCCTTGGCATGGATCTTAAAAATTCCAAGATCATCGTGGCACATCTCGGCAACGGCGCATCCATCAGTGCGGTATTAAACGGTGAGTGTGTAGATACCTCCATGGGTCTGACACCGCTTGAGGGACTTGTCATGGGAACACGTTCCGGAGATATTGATCCGGCGATCATGGAGTTCATCGCAAAGAAAGAGAACCTTGATATCGAGGGTATCATGAATGTATTAAATAAGAAGTCCGGTGTACAGGGAATGTCCGGTCTCTCCTCTGACTTCCGTGATCTGCAGGCAGGACACGAGGCAGGCAACGAGCTTGCAACCAATGCGATCGAGGTGTTCAGCTATCGTGTGGCAAAATACATCGGCTCCTATGTTGCAGCAATGAACGGCGTAGATGCCATCGCATTTACCGCAGGTATCGGTGAGAACGTGAACCTGGTTCGCGAGAAGGTAATGTCTTATCTCGGTTATCTCGGCGTGACGGTAGACCAGGCAGTGAACGATGCAACCCATGGCGATGAGGCGATCATCTCTACCGCGGATTCAAAGGTAAAGGTATGTGTGATCCCGACCAACGAGGAGCTTGCGATTGCAAGAGAGACGGTAGCGCTTGTAAAATAGTTTTTGCTGTCAAGGAAAAATCCTTGACAAAAAAGCAAAAAAGTGATTGACAAACCAGGGGCGTCTATGTATAATTGGTTAGGTGTGAAAACCTCATATGTATGAGGCGAAGGAGTAAACCATGCAGATCGATATTTCAGAGATTGTATCTTGTGAGAACAGAGAAGTTACCGAGAAGGTTCATAGCGAGCAGGATACGTTTGTATCGAGGCTTGGTGAGTTCCCGATCACAGAGAGCGCGCCGTTTGATCTTAGGATTGCGAACCGCGAGGGCAGTGAACTGCTTTTGAGCGGGGAGACAGATCTTACAGTATCAATCCCGTGCAGCAGATGTCTTACGGAAGTTCCGACGGACATCCACATTGTCATCGACAAGAAGCTCCGCATGGACGGAACGGAAGTTGTGGATGATGAAATGGAAGAAACAGACTACCTGATTGGATTAAATCTGGATATAGATAAGCTTATCTATGGAGAGATTTTGGTGAACTGGCCGATGAAAGTTCTGTGCAGAGAAGATTGCAAAGGAATTTGCAAGGTGTGCGGAATGAACCTGAATAAGGGGAACTGCGATTGCCAGAGAACAGAACTGGATCCAAGAATGGCAGCAATCCAAGATGTCTTTAACAAATTTAAGGAGGTGTAAGTAAATGTCTATTTGTCCGAAGAATAAATCTTCCAAGGGAAGAAGAGATAAAAGAAGAGCAAACTGGAAAATGACTGCTCCTGCATTAGTAAAATGCAGCAAGTGTGGAGAGCTGATGATGCCTCACAGAGTATGCAAGAACTGTGGCTCTTACAACAAAAAAGAAATCATTCCGCAGGACTAATTCCAGCGGTACAGAAGAGATCCGGATCTGTCGGGTCTCTTTTTGTGTAAGTAGGAACTTTGTATACTTTGTTCTGGTATTGAAAAAAAGTGTTAACAAATTGTTAAAAAGTGGTTGCTTTTTTTATTCCAGATATTTACAATGATACATGTAACGTCACAACAACAAGAAGGAAATGTTAGTGAAGAAGGAATTGAATGAGACAGAAACGAAGCGCTCCGCAAAGAGAAGCGGAATGGCTCGCAGAATTACAGCACTTGTTCTTGCAGGTGTGCTGACATTTGGAGGTACGGCAACCGTATCTGCGGCAACATTGAGAGATGTATTTGATGCACAGTATTATTCTGAGACCTACAGCGATCTCAAGGATACATTCGGCACGAACCAGACAGCATTGTACAAGCATTATAAGACATTCGGTAAGAAAGAGGGCAGAACAAGCACCGCACTTATCGACGTACAGAAATACAGAGCAGCGTACCCGGATCTGGATGCGGCATTCGGCGATAACTGGGATGCATATGTGAATCACTACATCAAATACGGCTTTAATGAGGGAAGAAATTCTTTCGGCACCTTTGATGCAAGAGCATACGCAGACAGATATCCGGACTTAAAGGCAGCATTCGGTTACGATGTGCTTGCGCTTTACAAGCATCACTTAAAGTTCGGTAGAGCAGAGGGAAGAGATGCGAGCGCAGCTGTAGCAGCAACATCCAGCTACACAGAGTCTTCTTACAGCGGATCTTCTAATACAGGAAGCGCTGACAACGGCAACAATACTTCTACCAACACAGCACCGATCAGAACAAACGGCCGTCTGACAAACCCGGAGACAGGTGCACCGGTTGCAGGCGCAACAGTTACATTCAGACTGACAAGCTTCAATGCAACAGCAGAGGAAGCAGAAGCAGCTACAGAGTCTGTTGAGACAACGGCTGAGACGACAGAGTCCACAGAAGCTACAGAGACAACAGAGTCTACAGAAGCCACAGAGACAACAGAGTCTACAGAAGCTACAGAGACAACAGAGTCTACGGAGGCAACAGAGTCTACAGAGGAGACAGAGGAGCCGGAGAATGGTCTGGTTGTAGGCGATGGTTACTATGAGATTACCACAGACGCAAACGGTTACTATGAGATTCCGGAATTCGTACCGGGTGTATACTCCGTTCAGGCAGCAGCTGTTGGTTACTTAACCTTGACAGTGAACTCCATCAGCATCAACGCTGACAATGGAAGCTTCACATTGCCAACATTCCAGCTGTTGAGCTCTGATATGAGCGGTGTGAATACCGTTGCAGGCGTTGCAAAGAATGCAACCACAGGTCTTGGTATTGAAGGTGTAACCGTAAATGTACGTGCGAACTGGAACAATCAGTCCGGTGATGTGATCGCTACGACCACCACAGATGCAGACGGCAATTACAGCTTCTCTCTTGAGAGAGGTTACTACACCCTTGAGTTCGCAAGAGACGGATTCGTATCCACTTTTGTAAACGTAGCAAGCTCCAATGCAATTGGTGCATGCGAAGGCGTATTAAGCCCGACCAGCACAAGCGAGGTTACCAGCACAGAATTCAGAATCGTTCTTACCTGGGGTGAGACACCGAGAGATCTCGATTCCCACCTGGTTGGATTAGATGATGCCAACTCTGTATTCCACATCGCTTACTACAATAAGGTAGAGAGAGATACGGACGGTAACGTGATCGCATCCCTGGATGTGGATGATGTAAGCTCCTACGGACCGGAGACGGTAACCATCGTAAATGCACGTACAGATGCTACTTACTATTACTCTGTAAAAGACTTTACAGATCGTTATGACGCTACATCCACAAAGATGTCTGAGTCTGGCGCAAACGTAAAGGTATACCAGGGATCTGTTCTTGTGAAAGAGTACAATGTACCTCTGAATCAGGCAGGTACCATCTGGAATGTATTTAAGATTGAGAACGGAAGCGTTGTTGACATCAACAACTACAATGCAGACGAGACCACAATGTATGGTGAGTATGCATCCGAGTACAATTACTAAAATGATTCTTTAGGGAAAAACAGCCGCGGAGACGCGGCTGTTTTTTCTTTATAGGAAAACACTTTGTGCTGCGCCTTTTGTTCCTTGACCGGGGCGTTATGGAAAGCTATAATAAATGAATATGGTACAAGAGAAAAACTGGTGGAAACGGATTGAAGAAGAAATGCGTAGAGTGCATAGATGCAGGATGAAGGCAGTGCTGACGCTTTGGGGTATAGGGCTTTTACTGGGACTGGGAGGCTGTGCAGAACAGACACAGGATGCTGCCGGGGAAGAGAGCAGGACAACGGAGCAGATACCGCAGAGCACGGAACAGATGCCGCAAGACAGCGGACAGAGTGGAGCGGAAACAGAACAAATGGCACCGGGCAGCGGGCAGACCGGGATGGGAACGGAACAAGCGGTACAGAGCAGTGAAGGAACCGGGGTGGAGACGGACGGCGCGGAAGACACTATGGAAGCGGTGTTGGAGCAGGCATTGCCGTCGGTGGTACAGATTTATCACGGGACGCCGGAGGGAGGACATACCGCGGGTTCCGGTTTTATTATGGAAATGACGGAAGATACGGTGTATCTGTGTACGAACCGCCATGTCATAGCAAAGTACGACGACTGGGATGTGTATTTTTATGATGGAACCTGCGTTACGGGAAGCAAAGCGGGTACCGACGATGTTTATGATGTGGGCGTCGTGGCGGTTGACCGGACGGCGATTCCAAAGAAAGTGCAGGAAAAGCTAAAGACGGTGTCGTATGATCTTGCGAGCTGGGAAGAACTTGGCAATGCAGAGTTGCCGGTCGGAATCGTGCGCATCGGACAGGAAGGCAATGTGCTCCACACGCTGACGGGAAGTCTTCTTCGGAAAGAGACGGAATTCCTGTGGGGACAGGGAGAGAAGGAGACGGAAGTGCGCCTGGCGGTTACTGACGGGGATTCCGGATCGGCGGTTTTTGATGAAAACGGAAAACTTGTCAGCATGATATTCGGATGTTCACAGGATGCCGGAGGGGAGCGCGACTGGGGAGTCCCACTTCGGGCGATCGTGTCATGTTATGAGAAAATAACAGGAGAAACATAGGAGACAGAAAGAAGGATTCATATGGGTGATTTTTTTAATTTTGATAATAAGTTTTTTCAGGGACTCAGTAAGGTGGTTGACTGTGTGATCTTAAGCGTGCTGTGGGTGTTCTGCTGCATCCCGATGGCAACGACATTTTTCCTGGCATGGCAGAGCGCATCGGTATTCGGATGGATTCTGTGCTGGCTGACATCGTTTCTGGCGGGACCGGCAACGACGGCGCTCTATTATGCGGTCAATAAGGTAATCCGGCACGGAAGAAGCTATCTGTGGAAAGAATACTGGCATGCGTTTAAGAGCAACTTTAAGCAGGCGGCGCTCGCAGCGCTGATTCTGACAGGAGTGGTTCTGTTTCTGGGACTGGACTGCTATATTATGTATCAGTTTGCTGCGCAGGGACAAAAGAGCGGCGTGCTGTATGTGGTTTTCCTGGTACTGATTGTGCTTGTCGTGATGCTGGCGGTATATCTGTTTGCCTACATGGCGCGCTTTGAGAACAGTCTGGGGCAGTCGTTTAAGAACGCGGCGCTGATTGCGGTGGCGAATCTTCCGTGGTCGCTGCTTCTTCTGGTGCTTCTGGCAGCGAGCGCCTTTGGCTTGTGGATGCTTCCGTGGCTTATGATACTGCTTCCGGCAGTCTACATCCTGGTGGCGAATTTTATCCTGGAGCGCATTTTCCGTAAGTATATGTCGGCGGAAGATCTGGAGGCGGAGCAGGAACGAAATCAGGAATTTTACAATTAGAAATAAGCGTATTTTTTATTATTGATTTATAGAAAGAGTTATAGTATATTCTTTAGTAGGCGTGGAGAACTAGACTCCGGCAGGACAGATGGGAGATGGAGTATGCAGCAGAGCAGCGGGGCTGTGAGGACAAGAATCGTATTGGATGCGATGGGCGGAGACTACGCACCGGCGGAGCCGGTCAAGGGCGCAGTGGATGCCGTGAACGCACGGTCGGATATTCAGGTGCTCCTGGTAGGACAGGAGGATGTCGTTCGGGAAGAACTGGCAAAGTATACGTACCCCGGAGATCAGATTCAGGTGGTACATGCAGAAGAGGTGATAGAGACTGCAGAGCCGCCGGTGAATGCAATCCGCAGGAAGAAGCAGTCATCCATTGTCATTGGAATGAATATGGTAAAGCAGAAGGAAGCAGACGCATTTGTGTCAGCGGGAAGTTCCGGTGCGATCTTAGTCGGCGGACAGGTGATTGTCGGTCGTATCAAAGGCATTGAGAGACCGCCACTTGCACCTTTGATTCCGACGGAGAAGGGAGTCTCTCTTCTGATTGACTGTGGAGCGAATGTGGATGCGAGAGCTTCGCATCTGGTGCAGTTTGCGAAGATGGGTTCCATTTATATGGAGAATGTTCTCGGAGTGAAGAAGCCGAGAGTGGCGATTGTCAATATCGGCGCAGAGGAGGAGAAGGGCAATGCCCTCGTGAAGGAGACATTTCCTCTGCTGAAGGCGTGTGAAGACATCAATTTTGTGGGAAGCATTGAGGCGAGAGAGATTCCAAAGGGAGAGGCGGACGTGATTGTCTGCGAGGCTTTCGTTGGAAATGTCATCTTAAAGCTGTACGAAGGACTCAGCGGTACGTTAATCGGTGCCATCAAGAAGGGCATGATGAGTACGGTAAAGAGCAAAATCGGTGCAGCACTTGCATTGCCGGCATTAAAGTCTACGTTAAAGACTTTCGATGCGGCACAGTACGGCGGTGCGCCGCTTCTGGGACTGAACGGTCTCGTGGTCAAGACGCACGGAAGTGCAAAAGCAAAAGAGATTACGAATTCTATTTTCCAGTGTGTGACGTTCAAGGAAGAGGACATCAATGGAAAGATCAGGAAAAATATAGTAAGTTCTGCGGAACAGGAAGGAATGTAGGTTATGGAATTTGAAAAGCTGAAAAAAATCATTGCAGAGGTTTTGAATGTGGATGAAGAGGAGATTACGATGGAGACCACATTCGTAGATGATCTCGGAGCAGATTCCCTCGATATTTTTCAGATCATTATGGGGATTGAAGAGGAATTTGACATTGAGATTGCAAATGAAGATGCAGAACATATTGTGACCGTATCAGATGCAGTAGAAGAGATCAAGAATGCTTTAAACTCATAAGAGACAATTTGATGATGCGTCATAAAGCCCTTGTCCGGAAAGCAAGGGCTTTTGTTGATAAGAGGAACCCGTACGGCGGCGTTGCCGCGGGGCACAGAGATTTTGAGGCTTTTTCTTACTCTATACAAGGGCTGTAGGGCAAGAAAAGACCTCCGAAAGAGACGAGGAGGATAATGAAATGTCAAAACTGACAGAACTGGAACAAGTGATTGGTTATGAGTTTAACGAGCAGAGACTGTTGCAGCAGGCACTGACACACAGTTCTTTTGCAAATGAGAAGCACATGAAGAAGCTTTCGGATAATGAGAGGCTGGAGTTTTTGGGAGACGCGGTCTTAGAGGTCGTGTCGAGTGAGTTCCTCTACAAGGAGCATACAGATCTCCCGGAGGGCGATCTGACAAAGCTGCGCGCGAGCATCGTCTGTGAGCCGACGCTTGCGCTGTGCACCAGGGAGATTGACCTTGGAAAGTATCTGTATCTGGGCAAGGGGGAGAACCTGACCGGCGGAAGAGGACGCAAGTCGATTCTTTCGGATGCGCTGGAAGCCGTGATCGGTGCGATCTATCTGGACGGCGGTTTTGAGCCGGCAAAAGCTTTTATCCACCGCTTCATTCTGACGGATATTGAACACAAGAAGCTGTTCTATGACAGCAAGACAATTCTGCAGGAAGTGGTACAGGGGCATTACGAGGAACCGCTTCACTATGAACTCATCGGCGAGGAGGGACCGGATCACGACAAACGTTTCCTGGTGGAGGCGGTGATCGGGAATACGACAATCGGCGAGGGAAGCGGACATACCAAGAAGGCAGCGGAGCAGGAGGCGGCATATCAGGCATTGCTCTGGATGAAAGAGAGAGGTTTATATGTATCTTAAGAGCATTGAAGTGCAGGGATTCAAATCATTTGCGAACAAGATCGTATTTGATTTTCATAACGGAATTACGGGAATTGTCGGACCGAACGGCAGTGGAAAAAGTAATGTCGCGGACGCTGTGCGCTGGGTGCTCGGAGAGCAGAGTGCCAAGCAGCTTCGCGGCGCCAGCATGCAGGACGTCATCTTCGCGGGTACGGAGAACCGCAAGCCGTTAAGTTATGCCTATGTGGCGATTACCATGGACAATTCGGATCATCAGCTTGCCATTGATTTTGAGGAAGTCACCGTGGCGCGGCGTGTGTACCGCTCCGGCGAGAGCGAGTATCTGATCAACGGAAGTCCGTGCAGACTCAAGGATGTGACGGAGCTTTTTTACGATACAGGTATCGGCAAGGAGGGTTACTCCATCATCGGACAGGGACAGATCGAGCGCATCTTAAGCGGTAAGCCGGAGGAGCGCAGAGAGCTGTTCGACGAGGCGGCCGGCATTGTAAAATATAAAAAGCGCAAGGCGACAGCGCAGAAAAAGCTGGAGAATGAGCGCGAGAATCTGGTTCGTGTGAATGATATTTTAGCCGAGCTGGAGCGCCAGGTCGGGCCGTTGGAGCGTCAGGCGGAGAAAGCCCGCATCTACCTGAAGAAAAAAGAAGAATTAAAAGAATATGATGTGAATATGTTCCTTCTGGAAGTGGAGCGCATTGAGGCGCAGCTTAAGGAAGTAGAAGGAAAATATCACATCGCGGACGAGGAATCGAAGGAAGCCAGCCAGTCTTACGAGAATATCAAGAGTGAATACGAGAAGCTGGAACAGGACATGGCTTCCATGGATGACAAGATTGCATCCATTCGTGAGGAGATGAGCCAGTCCACCGTGACCAAGGGAAAGCTGGAAGGACAGATCAATGTCTTAAATGAGCAGATCCACACGGCGGAGATGACCGATGAGCATTTAAAGAGCCGTCTGGACTCGATCGATCGGGAAAAGCAGGAGCGCATCGAGTCGCGCGGTACATACGAAGCGGAAAAGCAGGAACTCGACACAGAGCTTGTAGCGGCGGCGACGGAAAAGGAGACGGCGGCAGAGCAGCTGCGGAACATTCAGGAGGAGATCGCGCGCTGCACCGAGGGCATTGAAAAGGGCAAGAACGAGATTATCGAACTGTTGAACCGCAAGGCATCCGTCAAGGCGAGACAGCAGCGCTACGACACGATGATGGAGCAGGTGAACATCCGCAAGGCGCAGCTGACGCAGCGTCTGCTTGCGCGCAAGACCGAGGAGGCGGATCTTACCTCCGTTCTGGAAAGCTATCAGAAGGAGCTCGATGCGGTGAACGCGTCGATCGCAGAACTGAAGAAAAACGCTGCCGGAATGGATGAGCAGAACCGGGAGTGGAAGCGCAAGTCCCTGGAAGCCAATCAGAAGCTGGAGAGCGCGGTTGCACAGTACCATAAGCAGCAGTCCCGTCTGGAGTCTTTGAAAAATATTGCGGAGCGCTATGACGGCTACGGCAATAGCATCCGCCGCGTCATGGAGCAGAAGAGCCGCAACGCGGGAATCCTTGGTGTTGTTTCCGATCTGATCCAGGTGGACAAAAAGTACGAGACGGCGATTGAGACAGCGCTTGGCGGAAATATCCAGAACATCGTGACCGAGGACGAGGAGACGGCAAAACAGATGATCTCCTACTTAAAGCAGAACCGGTACGGACGGGCGACGTTTCTGCCGCTGACGAGTGTGGACGGCAAGGGCAACTTTAAAAACACGGATGCCTTAAAGGAGCCGGGAGTCATCGGTCTTGCCAATACCCTCGTGAAGACGGAGGAAAAATATGCTGGAGTGACCGCTTATCTGCTTGGCAGAGTGATCGTGACGGAGAATATCGACTATGCGATCAAGCTGGCGAAAAAGAACCGCTACTCGTTACATATTGTGACGCTGGAGGGAGAATATTTAAGCCCGGGCGGTTCCATGACAGGTGGAGCATTTAAGAACAGCAGCAATCTGCTCGCAAGAAACCGCGAGATTGAAGAACTCGAGAAGAACGTAAAAGATCTGGATAAACAGATTGCAGAGCTTAAAAACCGTCTTGAGGACATCAAGACGGCGCAGAGCCTGCTTGCGGAGGACGTCGAGAGCAATAAGGCGAGCCTGCAGGAGGCGTACATTGCGCAGAATACCGCGAAGATGAACGTGGAGCGCGCGATGGAGCAGAAGAACGAGAGCGAGAACGTGTTTGCAGGCTTACAGATGGAGAACCGTGAGATTGAGAGCCAGCTCCGTGAGATTGCGGAGAACAAGGACAAGATTGCAGAGGAACTGCAGTCGGCAAAGGAGCGGGAGGCACAGATCGAGGAGGAGAGCGCCGGATTCCAGAAGATTCTGGATGAGAATGCGGGCAGAGAGGAAGAAGCCCAGAAGGCGGTGTCCGATGTACAGTTAAAGGAAGCCGGTGTGCGTCAGAAGTTAGAGTTTGTTCTGCAGAATCTCGAGCGTGTGAACGGTGAGATAAGACGTTACGAGGAAGAGCGCGAGGGATTCGTCACGGAAGCGAAGGAAGCGAAGGCGGATGCGGAGAAGAAGCGCCACGATATTGAGGAGATCAAAAAGACGATCCTGGCGTCAAAGGACAATTCCGAGCAGCTGGAGCAGGCGCTTAAGGAGCACACGGCGCGCAGGGAAGAAATGTCCTCGGAATACAAGGGATTTTTCCAGAAGCGTGAAGACATTTCCAAGAAGATCTCCGATCTGGACAAGGAGATTTTCCGTCTGAACAGCCAGCGTGAAAAGCTGGAGGAGGCGCACGAGTACCAGAACAATTACATGTGGGAGGAGTATGAACTGACCCTGCATGCGGCGATGGAGCTCCGCAACGAAGAATATACGGATCTTGCGGCGATGAAGAAGATGATCGCGTCCATCAAGGATGAGATCCGCAAGCTGGGCGATGTCAATGTCAACGCGATCGAGGATTATAAGGAGATCTCGGAGCGCTACGGATTTTTGAAAACACAGCATGACGATCTGGTCGAGGCGGAGAAGACGCTGGTCGGCATTATTGAGGAACTCGATACCGGCATGCGCAAGCAGTTCCTGGAGAAGTTCGCGGAGATCCAGACCGAGTTTGACAAGGTATTCAAGGAGCTGTTCGGCGGTGGAAAAGGAACGCTGGAACTGGTCGAGGACGAGGATATTCTGGAGTGCGGCATCCGCATTATCGCGCAGCCACCGGGAAAGAAACTGCAGAATATGATGCAGATGTCCGGTGGAGAAAAGTCCCTGACGGCGATTTCACTGTTGTTCGCCATCCAGAACTTAAAGCCGTCCCCGTTCTGTCTGCTCGACGAGATCGAGGCGGCGCTCGACGATTCCAACGTCGGACGTTTTGCAAAGTATTTACATAAGCTGACGAAAAACACCCAGTTTATTGTCATTACCCACAGACGGGGTACGATGGAGCAGGTAGACAGACTTTACGGTATTACCATGCAGGAAAAGGGTGTTTCTACACTGGTAAGTGTCAATCTGATAGATAAGGATTTAACTAATTAGTAAATGCAAGCAGAAAGGGGCGTGACCGTGTGGGCGAGGAAAAGGAAAAGAAAGGCTTTTTTGCCAGATTGAAGGCAGGGCTGACGAAAACGAGAGATTCCATTGTCAGAGGAATAGATTCGGTTTTTAACGGATTTTCCAGTATAGACGATGATTTCTATGAGGAATTGGAAGAAATTCTGATTATGGGAGATATCGGTGTCAGCGCCACAACGGAAATCATGGAGCGGCTGAAGGAACAGGTAAAGGAACAGCACCTGAAGGAGCCGAAGGAATGTAAACAGGTTTTAATCGAGAGCATAAAAGAGCAGATGCGGGTGGA
>ERZ827440.1073-NODE-1073-length-32688-cov-3.301443_pt1 | contig 32688 bp, 29 predicted proteins | sample MGYA00519774_ERZ827440 | MGnify/ENA primary metagenome ERZ827440 (study PRJEB31778, sample SAMEA3449302) | human gut metagenome | biome: human gut; feature: human-associated habitat; material: faeces | place: United Kingdom | collected 2010/2012 ... | reverse complement strand
CAGGCTTTCGCCCATTGCCCAATATTCCCCACTGCTGCCTCCCGTAGGAGTCTGGACCGTATCTCAGTTCCAATGTGGCCGTTCAACCTCTCAGTCCGGCTACCGATCGCAGGCTTGGTGAGCCGTTACCTCACCAACAACCTAATCGGACATGAGCCCATCTTCAAGCGGATTGCTCCTTTCCCGTACAAACGATGCCGTCCGTACGTCTATGCGGTATTAGCACACGTTTCCATGTGTTATCCCCCTCTTGAAGGCAGGTTGCTCATGCATTACTCACCCGTCCGCCACTAAGTATGTCCAAAAGCAAGCTTCCAAACATACTCCGTTCGACTTGAATGTGTTAAGCACGCCGCCAGCGTTTATCCTGAGCCAGGATCGAACTCTCGAAATTATTGTATCTAAACCGCTTTCACGCTCCCCTTTCTCCCTCGGTTCCCCTCGGGCTCTCCGGCTCACGCTTTTCGGCTCAAATCTTAAATCCGAGCTTCTTTATTCTGCTCTTTTTATCTTCTTAATTGAGTTGTACTTTTTTATCTCTTCCGCAGTCTTCAACAGCTGTCTCTTCGCGTTCCTCTGCCTCTGCTTCGCTTTCGCTCCGCTTCGACTCTCACGCTCCTCAGCCTCAACTTTCGGAATTAACGAGTTGGTACTTTCTTGTTCTTGTTGTTCAGTTTTCATTGTCCGCGCTGCCCTCTCTCGGACAGCTCAGTTATTCTACCACATCACTCTTCAATTGTCAAGGGGTTTTTTCAAAAAAATTAAAAAAACTTGCTTTTCCTTGCGGTGCAAGGCTTTTCCCGTTTTGAGGATCGATTTTCAGAAGGTCGAGGCAAAAGTTCTTGCAGCTTCCGTCCGCTTTTACGGCACCTTTGAGTAAACATACGCACGCATCGGCACCGTCGAGTCGCTGCGCATATACACAATTGATGCAAATTGCTTCTTCGTCAAAATCAGCAGTTCTGTTCCTTTTCAATATCCTCACCTCCGGTCGTGTGTTTTGTTGGTATATATCGGATTATACCACAGCGGCTCGGATATTGTCAAGGCACAAATCTTGCCGTCACCGCCGCCATACCCGCCATAAGCACCCCCTGCAGTGCCTTTGATATTATATAGTAGCTCATATTCGCCCTTCCTCGTCCGACCGCCGCGACCTGCAACGCAACGCACAGGCCGGACCATCCGACGAAAAACGCAGTCACGACAAACGCCATCCGTTCCGGCAGAACCGACGCGTCGGCAATACCGCCAGAAAATTCAAGTATGCCGTGCAAAAGCGCATACATCGCACTGCCCTCGTTAAAAACAAGAGTCGCCGTCGACGACAGGCAGGAAAAAACGATTATCGACGCACACACAGATGCCATGCCGGAAATTGCTTTTCGCAGAGCTTCCGTAAACGACAGCTCACGCTGTATGGGAATCGGCACTTTGCATTCCGGCGACAGGAGCATACGCATCGCAAACGCGCATATCCCCGCCGACACAATTTCAAGTAAAACGAGTACGATACCCGCACGTACGCTTTTCAGCGCTCCGATGCCCGCAAAGCTCAGGACGAAAGAAACGCTTGCATTATTCGAAAACGAATTGATGTAATCGCAATAATTTCCGTCCGCGCCGCCCTCTCTGAGCCTCACTGCAATATCCGCCCCGACGGGAAAGCCGCAGAGTATTCCGCAGACAAACGCCGTGACCGCCGTATGCTTTCCGTGCATGGCGTTTGCAATGCGCGGGAACAGATATGCGGCAAGCGCCATATTCACAAACAGCGACGGCACAATCACGGAAGCACAGAATACTGCTGCCTTCTCAGCCGCCGCAGTCGTTTCAGAGGAGCGTACAAGCATATACACGAACATTGCCAGCACCGCAAACGTGCATACTCCGTTTCGATATTTTCCCGAATCAGTCATTTTATCACCCGCTTTATTATATTTTCATATCAGGTGATGGTATGATAAACGAGAAAACATATGTTGAAATACGCGGCAGAAAAACATTTCTGCTTGAAGGGCTGGAACGCATAACCGAATACGGTGACACCCGCATAGCCGTAAGCTGCGGCGAATACACCGTTGCGGTGAACGGTGAAGGAATGACGCTGGCGTTTCTGGCTGACAACAGGATCTCGGTCGAAGGGAGAATTGATTCCGTTGAATATATTGAAAAACACCGTACCCAAAGCCGCTGACCGCTTCCTCGGATTCCTGTGCCTGAAGATCTGCCGCGCGGACATGATACGCCTTATGAATCTTTTCCGTATGAAGGGCGTGCGATTCTGGCATATGCGTGTCACCGAAAAAGACGTACGCCTGAGGATAAGTCTTTTCGGCTGTGACGAGGCCCTTGCATACGCAGCCGACGCGAATATCGCCGTTGAGGTAGAACACCGAGTCGGGCTTCCGTTCATTCTCCACCGCTATCGCCGCCGTGCCGGACTTGCGGTCGGTGCGGTACTGGCGGCAGCTCTCGTATTTTCGTCAATGCTGTTCGTGTGGGATATCGAGATCACGGGTAATTCCGCCGTATCCGAATCGCGAATACTTTCGGCGCTGTCGAAAAGCGGGCTTTCGGTGGGCGCCTTCATTCCCGGTATCGGAACGCATTCCGTCGAGGAAAGCACCGTACTGACGCTACCCGAACTGTCGTCGGTAGCCGTTGTCATAACCGGCACGCATGTCAGCGTCGATGTCATCGAGCGCAAACGCCCGCCCGAAATATACGACATGACGGTCGACGGAATATCTTCCATATACGCCTCCGAGGACGGGATAATACGTTCCGTAGTCGCAGAATCGGGAAAGAGTGTCGTGCGGACAGGCGAGGTTGTCGCAAAGGGCGACCTGCTCGTCACGGGGATATACGACGGACATACGGGCATAAAAATCGCAGTGCGTTCAAAAGCGACGGTCATGGCTGAAACGTACCGCAAATTCGTGATATCCGTGCCTCTCAGACAACCGGTGAAGCACTACACCGGAAACGAAGCCGAAAGAACCGTCGTAACTGTGCTGGGCAGACGGTTCGAGCTGTTTTTCGGCGCAATGCTGCCATACGACCGCTTTGACGCCGATGTCACGACGGAAAAGCCGCTCCTCTTCGGATTCATCCGGACTCCGGTCGAAATAACGACTCTTCACGCGAAGGAATACATCTCCGAACACACGGAATACACAAAGGAGGAAGCGCTTGCAAAAGCGATCGCCGCCTTTGATTCCCGTATCGGGGAGATCAGAGACGGCGAAGTGCTGTCAAAAAGCTATGAATGGTTTTATGACGATGCCGCAGACTGCGTCACGCTGAAAGGCGAGGTCGCGCTGCTGACAGACATCGCATCAGAAGCGCCGGTTCAGATTTCGGCAAGCCCCTGAAGCGCACGGATATATATTTCAATGCCCTCCGAAACTTCCTTTTCGGAAATGTATTCGTCAACATCGTGGCAGTTGCCCTTGCCCTTTCCGAGCAGTCCGGCATATCTTGACTGGCTCGCGCCGAACGCAACAGTGTTTGCAAGCCCGCGTGCATACGTACCGCCGCCCATGGTATACGGTTTTTCGTGCGTTTTGGCGACGACCTCAAACGCCGTCTGAAGCGCCTTTATCTCCGGGCTGTCGGGCTGTTTGAAATATCCCTCCGCATGAGACGAGCCGCGGTTGCTGTCCGTGATCTCATATCCGCGTCTGCCCGCCGTTTCGATAACTCCGGCGAATACCTGCTCAAAACTGCGCGACATCGGGAAGCGTACATTGAAGTTAATATATATTTTGCCGTCCTTAAGACTGAGAACGCCGCCGATGCAGGTGAGATATCCGAAGTATTCGTCCGAAAAATCGATTCCGAAGGTTTTGCCGAGGTATTCGCCCTCCGCCTCACGCAGAAAATCAAATGCATCGGCATCGGATGCGGGAACAAGACCGTTCTTTATGAGGTAATCCGCGAGGAGCCATACTGCGTTGAGGCCGTGTTCGGGCGCAGATGCGTGTGCCGTAACGCCCTTGGCGGTGATACGCACCGTGCCGCCGTTCCTGACTGCGGTGATATGCTCCGCTGCGGGAACATCGGCGTCTGTCGTAAGCTCAATGAAAGCATCACCCGGCACTGCATTGGAAACGCTGCCGCCGTGCAGAGCGACGATCGATTTGTCCGCGTCGCCGAGGCAGAGCGTGAACGACATGATGCCCTTTTCACCGATACAGACGGGGAAATCGCTGTCGGGCGTGAACGAGAACCAGGGTGCGCTGCGCACCTTCTTGAAATACTCAAGGTCAGTGCTTCCTACCTCCTCGTCGCAGCCGAGCACGAGCCGTATCGTAAAGGGCAGTCTTATGCCGTTTTCCTTGAAATAACGCATTGTATAAAGTCCCATCAGTGCGGGACCCTTGTCATCGCGCGTGCCTCTGCCGATAATGCATTCGCCGCGCTTTGTGAGCACAAACGGGCTTTCGGTGCTCCAGCCGTCCGCCGACGCGGGTACAACGTCGAGATGTGCGATGATTCCCACCTCTTTTTCGCTGTCGCCGTAAAGCACGCTGCCGCAGTGATAATCGTGGTTTTCGGTTCTGAAACCGTATTTTTCCGCAATGGAGAGCATGGCGTCAAGTGCCGCCGCGCTGCCTTTGCCGTAAGGATATACGCCGTCCGGCTCGCCGGCAACGGAATCAATGGCGACAAGCTCCGCGAGGTCGCTTTCGAATTCGCCTTTGGTATTGATAAGGAATTCGCCGATTGTCATTTGTGTTTTCTCCTTTTTGTCAAGTATCAGTTCCATTGTATGCGCCATCGGCTTCATGCCGAGCGCCTCATAGAATTTCATCGCCGAGCCGGGGAATTCCCAGACATTCAGCGTAACATTATAGCATCCCATCGCCTTTGCTTCGTCGAATATCGCCTGCATGAGAAGCCTGCCGGCTCCGCCGTGCCTGCTTGACGGCAAGACGAAAATGTCATCGACATATATCGATTTATATTTGTTGCGGTTGTCGTCGGCGCTGTATTCTCTCGGCTGTGCGATAAGGTATCCGCACTGCCCGCCGTCGTCCTCCGCGATAAGAACGATGCTGTCCTTAAGCACCCCGACAAGCTCTTCGGCGGTATACTTGACTCCGTCGTGCCTGAACAGATCGGGTCTGCCCTCGTAATGATAATTGCAGATTGCCCTGAGCGATTCCTCTATAAAAGGGATATCGCTGACTGCGGCTCTTCTTACAAACATAAAAATTCACTCCTGTCATCCTGAGTTTATCACCAACAAAGCAAGTTGTCAATACGGTTTCTGTAAAAAACTGCGGTTCTATATATGCATTATCGCGCATATTATCAATCAGAAATGCGAATTTGGAGGAAAAGCACATGGCAGATATGTCTATATACAAGGACATCGCCGAAAGGACGGGCGGCGACATTTATATCGGCGTGGTCGGACCGGTACGCACCGGCAAATCAACACTCATAAAGCGGTTCATATCCGACCTTGCAATCCCGAACATACAGGGCGAATTCATGAAGGACCGCGCGCGCGACGAAATGCCGCAGTCCGCATCGGGTAAAACGGTCATGACGACCGAACCGAAGTTCGTACCCGAGGAAGCGGTGCATATAAACATCGACGAAAGCGCCGGCTTTGACCTGCGCATGATCGACTGCGTGGGCTATATCGTCCCCGACGCACTGGGTCATTACGAGGACGGCGAGCCGAGGATGGTGATGACTCCCTGGTCGGAAACGGCAATGCCGTTTGAAAAAGCGGCTGAGCTGGGCACGCAGAAGGTCATAACCGAGCATTCGACGATAGGACTTCTCGTCACCGCCGACGGTACCTTCGGCGAGATTCCGCGTGAAAGCTATATCGAAGCCGAAAAACGCGTCGCCGCCGAAATGACCGCAATAAACAAGCCGTTCGTGGTCGTGCTCAACAGCGCCCGCCCGACCGAGCCGCAGACCGAAGCGCTCGCAAAAGATCTCGAAGGCGAGTACGGCGTTCCCGTCATACCCGTCAACTGCCTGACAATGGGCGAAAAAGAGATAAAGCACATCCTTGCCGAGGTTCTGTATGAATTTCCCGTCCGCGAGGTCACCTTCGCGACTCCGTCATGGGCTGAAACGCTGGAAGACAGCCATGCGCTGAAGACCCGCCTGCTCGACGTGATGAATACGTTTGCTCAGTCCGTCGTCAAGGTGGGCGACGTATATTCAAAAGCCGACCTTGTGAAGCTCGACGATATCGGCGTATCCTCCGCCATCGACACGATAAACCTCGGCAGCGGCAGCGTGAAGCTGAAAGTGAACATCCCCGACAGGGTCTTTTACGGTATCCTCGGTGAGAAATCGGGTTTTGAGATAAACGGCGAAGGCGATCTTCTCGGCATACTGACCCGCCTTGCCGACATACAGAAGAAATACGAAAAGGTCGCCGAAGCGCTTGACGAGGTGGAACGCACCGGCTACGGCATCGTGACACCCACGATAGAAGACCTCTCGCTTGAAGAACCGGAGATAGTGAAACAGGCGGGCGGCTACGGGGTGCGTCTGAAAGCCAGCGCCCCGTCGGTACACATGGTGCGCGTACCGATCCGGTCCGAGGTCAGCCCGATAGTCGGCACCGAGCGCCAGTCCGAGGAGCTTGTACAGTTCCTGCTGAAGGAATTCGAAGAGGACCCGCAGAAGCTGTGGGAATCGAATATGTTCGGCAAGACTCTTCACGAACTTGTCAGCGAAGGACTCACCTCAAAGCTGAGCCACATGCCGGAGGACGCCCGCACAAAGATATCCGAAACCCTCGAAAAGATAATCAACGAAGGCAGCGGCGGACTCATCTGCATTCTTCTCTGAGCCATGTCTCTGTCATTCGATAAGCTGCGCGAAAAAGAGGTCATAAACGCCCGCGACGGCAGGGTTCTGGGCTGTATCTGCGACATGGAGCTTGATATATGCACCGGAAGGGTCACGCATATAATCCTGCCGCCCTGCGGCTCGTTCATCGTCTTTTCGCACACGAAGAACAAGATATACATCCCATGGGAAAATATCGACCGCATAGGCGAGGACGTGATAATAGTCCGTTGTGCCGATATACCCGAGCCGCCGCCGAAACGCCGTAAAAGCTGAATAACGAAAAACACAGCCCGGACAAAAAAGCAGCCGATCGGAAATTTTCCGACCGGCTGCGTTCCTCTGTCCCGAAGCAACAGCAATATGCAAAAGCAAAACAAATCCCGTATAATGACAAGGTTCAGTCTGCTATTGACTTTTGACCGCCGCAGTGCTATACTTACATAGAATATAAATATAATCCGATCGGCAGGAAATCATCATGAGTATATACGAAAAAATACATGAATGCGGGATCATCCCCGTAATAAAACTTGAAAATCCCGAAAAAAGCGTTGCACTCGGCAAAGCGCTGCTTGATGGAGGAATAAACTGTGCGGAGGTCACTTTCCGCACCGCAACGGCAGCCGAAACGATAAAGCGCATGTCCGATGCATTCCCCGAAATGACCGTCGGCGCAGGCACCGTTCTGACGACCGATCAGGCGCAGAAGGCGGTATGGTGCGGCGCGCAGTTCATCGTAAGCCCCGGACTGAATCCCAAGGTGGTGAGCTGGTGCATCGACCGCAATATCCCCGTGATACCCGGCATCGCAACGCCGACAGAGCTTGAAGCCGCTCTTGACCTTGGACTCACTACCGTGAAGTTCTTCCCTGCCGAGGCTTTCGGCGGGCTGAAAACGCTCAAAGCGATCTCGGCTCCCTACGGTAACGTGCGTTTCATGCCCACCGGCGGCATCTCGCTTGAAAACATGGAAAGCTATCTTTCCTTCTCAAAAATCATCGCCTGCGGCGGCAGCTTCATGGTGACGGGCGATCTCATCGAAAAAGAGGACTACGGCAAAATAACCGAACTGTCCCGTGCCGCCGTCGATATCGTCAGAAAATGCAGGCAGAATCACTGAAAGGACATTTTAAAAAATGAGAATTTATCAGGACATTCATGAGCTTGTCGGCAACACCCCCATGCTCAGACTCAATCATTTCCCCGTCAAAGAAGGCATCAATCTTTTCGCAAAGCTGGAACTCTGGAACCCCGCCGGCAGCGTCAAAGACCGCCTCGGCGAGTATTTCATCAAGGATGCGGAGGAAAGAGGCGAACTGAAAAAGGGCTCCACGATAATCGAAGCCACCGCCGGAAATACGGGACTCGGCATCGCATTTGCCGCGCTCAACAAGGGCTACCGCGTGATTTTCGTCGTTCCCACAAAATTCTCCGTCGAAAAACAGACGCTTATGCGTGCACTCGGCGCAGAGCTGATAAATACTCCTCGTGAGCTCGGCATGAAAGGTGCGACCGACAAGGCAAACGAGCTTCTCGCGACGATCCCCGGTTCCGTGAGCTTCCGCCAGTTCGAAAACCCCGCAAACCCCATGGCTCATTACCTCATGACCGGACCCGAAATATATGAAGATATGGACGGCAAAATCGACTATTTCGTTGCAGGCGCCGGAACCGGCGGTTCATACACGGGGATTATGCGCTATCTCAAGGAAAAGAACCCCGACATAAAGGGCGTGCTTGCCGACCCCGTCGGCTCCATAATCGGCGGCGGCACGGAGCATAAGGACTATAACATCGAGGGCGTGGGAAACGATTTCATACCCGACACAATGGACACGAGCCTCATCGACATATGCATCAAGGTCAACGACGAACAGGCTTTTTCCACCGCAAAGGAAATAACCCGCCGTGAGGGCGTTATCGCCGGATCGTCAAGCGGCGCCGACCTCTGGTGCGCGCTTGAGCTTGCGAAGCGTATCGACAAGGGCAATATCGTCGTTCTCTTCCCCGACCGCGGTGACAGATACATTTCAAAAGGACTTTACGACTGATTGCGGGCTTGCCCCGCTGAAGCAAACAGAAGGAGCATTATATGGACGGCAAAACCGGAACAAACGGCATACCCGCCGCACATATCCCCTCTCCTGCCGGACGCATGAAAGCAGGATTTGAGGAAAACGGACTGCCGACGGAAATCGGCGGTCTGCCGCTCATGCCCGACGAACAGTCTGCGGAAAAGATAGCGGAACTGTTCAAGCTGATAAGTGACGGCACACGACTGCGCGTGCTGGTTCTTCTCTGCATTTCGGAAAAATGCGTCAGCGAAATCGCGGACGCCTTCGGCATGTCGCTCCCCGCGGTATCGCACCATCTCCGCGTGCTGAAGCAGGCTGAAATAATATCCTCCCGCCGCGACGGCAAGGAAGTATACTATTCCCTTGCCGCCAACGCATACGCCGACCTCGTGCGCCGCACGGTAACGACCGTATTCGACTGCAAATGCACCTCCTGTCTTAACGCAAAGACCGGCTGCGGCAAAACCGAATGTAATCGGTATCCGAAATAAAGTAACCCGCAAAAAGACGATTCCCATCGGGCAATAACCCGATGGGAATTTTTCGCATTTGCCGGTTTCATCCGCGTTTCATGGCGGTAAGACCCGTCCGCGCCATTTCGAGGATACCGTATTTCTGCATATTATCATAAAATGAGCTCAGCTTTTCACCGTCGCCGCTCACCTCAAACGTGATCGTACTGTCCGTCACATCGACCGCCTTCGCCTTGAAAATGCCCGCGATCTGCAAAACATACGCGCGGTTTTCGTCGTTTGCGGCGACTTTGACAAGATAAAGCTCGCGGAACACCGCATCGGTGGGATAAAGCTCGGTCAGGCTTATGACATCCTCCACTTTCGAAAGCTGATTCTTGATCTGTTCAACCGTGTGGTCGTCGCCCACACCGCGGATCGTCATGCGTGAAATACGCTCGTCCTGCGTCTCGCCGACCGTCAGACTGTTGATGTTGTACCCTCTCCGCGCAAACAGCCCCGAAATACGGGTCAGCACGCCGAAATGGTTGTTCACCATGACGCTCAGCACATATGTACGGAGTGCAGCCTCCGTTTCGGTCGTCTTTTTTTCAGTTCTGCTCATAGTCTATCACCGTCGGTCCTTTTATTCTTATTGCCTTTGAAAGCGCCGCGCGGAGCTGTTCTCCGTCCGCCGCATGAAACGCCGCAGCCCCCATAGCCGTCGCAACGCCGCAGTAATCGACATCCGGCGTTTTGGTCGAAAACAGTCTTCCGCCGAAGGAATCGTTCTGCCATTTTTCTATCATACCGAGACAGTGGTTGTCACAGACAAGCTGAATGACCGGCAGCCTGTATTTCACCGCCGTCATGATCTCCGCGATGTTCATGTCAAACGAGCCGTCGCCCGCGATGTTGACGACCCTTTCGCCCGTCGCGACCGACGCGCCTATTGCCGCCGGCAGTCCGAATCCCATCGCGCCGAGCCCGCCGCTTGAAATGAAATGCCGTGGCTTATCGATGTCCAGCCATTCCGCCGCATCAAGCTGATGAAGACCCACCTCGGTGGTATATATCACATCGGGCAAAAGCTCGCCCAGCACCTCAAAAAGCACGGGCTTTTTCGCCTTTTTCCGCGTCGCAAAAACGGTCCCGCGCGCCGTCAGCCCGGGCAGTATACGCTCCAGTGCCTCATTCATGTCTCCCAGCACACGGCTGTATATCTCCGCGTTTTTGCCGATTTCGGCGGCATCTATGTCAAAATGCAGTATCCGCGCCTTGGGCGCATAGGTCTGAATGTTTTTCATCAGCCTTTCGGAAAACCGTACCCCGCAGGCAATAAACAGATCGCAGTGATGGAGCGCCGCCGCCGTCGCCTGTCCGATACGCATACCGACAAGCCCGACGTAATGCGCGTCTGATGACGGAAATCCGCCCTTGCCCATTGCCGTGACCGCAACCGAAGCGCCCGTAAGCTCCGCCAGCTTTTTCACCGCCTCCGTCGCGTCCGACGAAACAACGCCGCCGCCCACACATATGAACGGGTGCTTCGCCCCGTCGATGAGCTCTGCCGCCTCTTGAAGCTCGGCATCAGAAAGCGCGATATGCTTTTTCGGAAGCGGTTCCCCGCCTCCGTCCCTGACGGGCGCATAAAGCAGATCGGACGGTATGTCAACAAGAACCGGACCCTTCCGCCCGCTCCCCGCGATACGGAACGCCGCCGACAGCGTCGGCGCAAGCTCATCCGCGTTTTTCACGATGAAATTATGCTTTGTGATCGGCATCGTGACGCCCGCAATGTCGGTTTCCTGAAACGCATCATGCCCCAGAAGCGGCAGCGGCACGTTGCCCGTTATCGCAACCAGCGGCACCGAATCCATATATGCATTCGCGATACCCGTCACAAGGTTCGTCGCTCCCGGACCGCTGGTCGCAAGCACGACGCCGGTCCTACCCGAAGCGCGTGCGTACCCGTCGGCTGCATGGCAGGCATGCTGCTCGTGCGTCGGCATATAATGCTTTATGCGTGAACTTCTCAGCCTGTCGTATACAGGCAGAACGCTCCCGCCCGGATAGCCGAATATGACCCTGACGCCGTTTTTATATAATGTACTGACGACTGCGTCTGCACCTGTCATGGCAAATCATCTCCCAACAGCACTATGTTACCACGCAAAAGCCTTTCTGTCAATAAAAAATATCGTCCGCACTTGAAAAACAGGTTCTGATGTGTTATAATGGCAACGCATAACACAAATAACTGAATCAAGGAGCTGTGCGCGTTATGAAAACAAAATTCCGCGGCGTTATAGCGTCGCTTATACTCGGAGGCATACTTATGAGCGCCTGTGCCGGCACGACGGATACGGAAAGCACCGTATCTCCCGATGAGATTTCGAAAAACATATCCGAAAGCGAAACCTCGGCCCCCAAAACCGATAACGAAACCGGAAACCTTTTCCTCGGCTGCACCGTATTTTACGGCTGCGGTGCATCAATCAGCGGCGACCGATTCCTGAACGCAATGACCGACGGAGACAGCTCAACCGCTGTTACAATCAAACCCGCGCTGAAGGACGCAAAGGGTAACGACAAAAAGCTGACCTTTACCGACTGGTACGGTACAACCCATCAGGAAACGCTGGACGGCTCGCAGGTCGATTTTTCCGTCGACCTCGGATTTATGAGCCGTATCGACACGCTGAAGCTGAAATTTGACAAATACAACGGCAAGCCCATCAGGGTTTTCGCGTCCACCGACGGCTATAACTTTTCGTTCTTCCTCGGCGAATTTGATACCTACGACAGCGCAACCGGCGAATGGACTGCCGAAACGGGCGGCTTTAACGCCAAAGCAATACTTTTCGTTCTCCCCATCGAAACCAAGGAAGAAATTAAAATCAGCTCCGCCGCAGCATACGGCAGCCGTGAGCATGACCGCAAGCTGCTTTCGCTCGGCGCGTCTTACAAGTGGGACGGAAACGAAAACACGATATATACCGAAAGCGGAAACAAGCTCACCGACGGCGTAATCGCTCTCCCCAATGAATCCACTGCCGTAGTCGGCAAAACAAGTGACGAGCTTGACCCGCTGACGGGCAAGCGGGGCAACATCATAACCCTTGACCTCGGCAGCGGGAAGAACGTCTCCGAAGTCGCCTTCGGCGCGTATATAACCTCAACCGGAACGGGCGGCGCGGCGGACAGGATCGACGTGCGCTTTTCGGAAGACGGCGAAAACTGGGACGATTTCGGTCAGAGCTATATCCGCACCGCATCTGCCGCACGCGGTACGTCAAAACGCTATCTCGTAACCCGTAACCATACCGTAAAAGCGCGCTATATCCGTATTTTCACCTATACACAGTACCTTTTCCTCTGCGACGAAATTTCCGTTTACGGCAGTGATACTCCCGTAGCCGAACCCGATTACGGCTATAAATACCGCCCTCAGTATTTCGCCTCGAACACAAACGTTGCCTCCTATCAGAGTGCGACCCTGAACGGCAAGGACTGTCCCGCGCTCACCGATAATATCCACAGCGTCGGCACCACCCTTGCGGAAGGCGAAAATACCGTTGTCATAACACTTAAAAACCCCGCGACCGTCGCAGGCATCACCCTTGTGGCAAACGGCGAAATATCCGGAATTACCGCATACGGTGAAAATAATGCCGAAATCGCGGGTACGGACTTCACAATGACCGCCGCAGGCGAAAACGTATACAGCATCGTTGCCGACAGCCCCGTGAAATCCCTGCAAACCGTAACTATACGTTTCAACGCCGTAAAGGGTGCAAAGCTTGCCGAGGCGGAGGTGTATGCCGCCGCACCCCAGCTCCCCTATGTTCGCGGCGGCTTCTTCCAGCTTTCCACCGCAGGCGGCGATAACGAGTCGTCCCGCAACAGCGATTACAGCTGGTATCTCCACCTCAAAGGCATGCGCGATATGGGCATGGAATATGTCGTTATACAGTATTCCACCCATTTCAACGCGAAAACAACACTGATAAACGGCAAACGCATCACCGCCGCAGGATATACCTATAATCAGACCTATGGTACCGATGACGTTTGCAAGGCGGTTCTTGATGCCGCCGAAAAGCTGGGAATGAAGGTGTGGCTCGGCACTATCCACGACAGCAACTTCACCGACCCCGCAAATTATACCTCTCAATACGAAGCCATCGTCACCGATTCCTATAATATAATCGACGACATCAACGAAATGTACGGCAGTCATCCCGCATTCGGCGGCTATTATCTCTCCGATGAAACCTGCGACGCATGGCTGAACCTGACGGGCGGCGTCGATGCCGCAAGGTATGTATACAAAAACCAGAGCGACCACATACGCAAAATTGCCCCCGATGCAAAAATCATGATCGCTCCCGCGATATGGCGCAGCGGCGACCCCGAAAAGGGAGCCGATAACCTTTACCGCATGATAATGCCCGAAACCGAAGGCGGTCGTCCCGTCGTCGATATCCTCGCCGCGCAGGACTGCCTCGGCCGTGAACAGAGCCTTGCCGTCTCCGACGAAGCATATAAAAGCTATCTCACCTACGTCGAACAGTGGGCAAAAGCGGTTCGCCGTGCCGGCGCGGAATTCTGGCATGACGCCGAGGTGTTTGAAATAACGAGCACCCAGAAGCGCCACGAGGACCTTATGAAGACCCTCACGCTTGAAGCGCCGCTGTCCGGAAGCATCATCGTGTTCGATATCCCGCATTATTTCAGCAATTTCCCCATGGGCAGCTTCAATGACGAGCGCGATTATTTCAAGCGTCTGAAGATGCGCGAATACGCCGAATATTACAGCACAATCTCTTCCCTTGTCGAAAAGACCTTCGACGCGGCAAACGAACCCGTGTACGACAACGACGGCAAAAAGGTGGATACCTCCGGCGTAAAACCCGTGACCCCTCCTGTCACCGATAAAACGTATAACGAGGGTGTGATTTCCTCTGATACGCTCAAAACCGACTTCACCTCTTTCGCATCGGCAAACGGCAGCGGCAAAAAGCCCGAGTTTGCATTATCATATGATTCGGAAGCCTTTTACGTCCTGCTGAAAACCAACGACGCCTCCGACGATTACGGTAACGGCGCGTGGTGGGAGGGCAAGAACGACCTTGTGCAGCTCTGGATAACGGGCGACGGCAGCGCCGCCGCAGATGTGCTTTCCAACAGCTACGGTGTGCGTTATTACATCAACCGCACGGGCAAAAGCACCTTTGAAACAGGCGGCGAGGGCGACGGTAAAGCCACTTTCTCCGGCTTCACATATGAATTCAAGGACGGCAACTTCAGAATAAAGCTTCCGTGGAAATCGCTCGGACGTACCGCTCCCGTAAAGGGCGACGGCACTGCGATAGGCATTCTGATACAGTATATCGACGGCTCCGACGGCACATGGGCTGCTTCAACCGGCAACACGGGCAGAAGCATCACCTCCGCCGAGCGCTATTCCTTCTGACCATACGACGATCGCCGTTCATTCTGACCCTCCACCGAGCGCTGTTCCTTCTGATCATACGTCGGTCGCCGTTCATTCTGACCTCCGTCTCACCGCACCGAAACAAAATTCCCGCCGGACAAAATCCGGCGGGAATTTTTCGTTTATTATAACAGGGTTACAGTATGTACGTCATCGGATCAAAGCCGCTTTTAGGCTTCACCGCGTAAATCCGATGGTGCAATTGCGCAGTCGGATTTTTCGTCAGATGAAACAAAAATTCGCAGGCTGTAGTGGAGCTACAGACAAGAATTTTTTTGAAATATGACGGAAAAGATGCAAGCAAGTGTGCCGCTCGGGCTTTGCGCGGTGATGCCTTTATTTGGTGAGGTCAATCTCTTTCCAACCGAACGAAGCAATATAGTCCGGCTCCGCAATCGCCGCTTCGCCCAAAAGCTCACATCTCCAGACGCTTTTACCATCAGATGCGATCACCGTAACAAGTCTGATCTTAAATTCGGGAACATCGACTTCCGTTTTTCGGAAATAGTTGTAATCGATGTAAACGCGGTATGAAACGCCGTTTCTTGCAAATTCGCCATACCCGTTTGCGCAGTAATGCGTAGCTGTTTCGAATTTGACAACATCGAATTCAACGCCGCCCACGGTCATGGTGCTTTGTCTGTGGTTGCTTGTCAACGTATTTTGAATCATATACTCGTATTTGCATCTTCTGTCCATGTATTCCGTGAAATCATCAAGAGAATTTTCATTTGCCCATATCTGCATTTCGGAATACGCACCGTCACCGTTTTTCAAACAATACCAAAAATGATTAGCACCAAGCCATGCACAGCAGTCGACTTCAAAGCCATTGGCTATCGGAAATAAAACGCGGTTCACATCACCAAGCCTGATACCGTGCTCATCCTTTGAAAAAAGCCGTGCCATATCTTTCAGCTCCGCCTTCGAATATTCCTTTTTCTGCATGAATGCAGCCATGCTTTCAAAATCCGAGAACTCAATCGTTACGGGATCTCCGGTCACCGCCTCCGTCGCTCCTTCGGGATTCAGGTAATAGCACCCGTCGATCTCAAAAACCTCTTCTGTTGCCGAAGCATCTCCCTCACTGCTGCCGTCCGTGTTCTCTGACGCACCTCCGTCCGAAACGTTCGCTTTTCCGCTTTCATCCGGCTCACGTGAAGCCTCTTCATTTTCGGATATATCCTTTTCGGCAGATACCACCCTCGAAATCTCTCCACGCGAAGCTTCACCCATGTCACTGCTGTCCGCCACGCCGTCGCCGCACCCCGAAAATAACACTGCGGCAAACAACATGCCTGCAAATAAAGTTCTTTTATTCATACTCATTTCTCCTGTTTTCAGCTCAAAAAGTCAAAAAAGCGCACAAACTCCCCCTATGGGAATTCATGCGCTCTCGGAAAGGAAGTCAAACTTCCTGTTCATAACATAAAGATTTACACTAATAATACGCCGGAAAACCAAACATCGCTTTCCGATATCTGCCGAATAGAATGGGTACATAAATGTCTCCTTTCAATGTACGTTCACGTTGACTCACTCTAAGACATTCGTATTATACCATACCATCCTGCAATTTGTCAATAACATATCCGTAAATCAACACAAATCCGTCAAGAAAGCCTTTCTTTGTACCCAAAGCCTTTCTGCCCGCCAAAGATAAATTCAAAACAAACGGCTTCGCTATTTCGTCAAAGTCGGATTATCCGTTCTCTCAAGAATATAATCCACCGACACATTGTAATAATCCGCAAGCGCAATGAGGATCGGTGTCGGAATATCAAGGTCGCCGCGCTCATAGTTGCTGTAAACACGCTGACTGCAATGAATGATCCGGCTCAGCTCCGTCTGCGTTATGTCATGGTCCTCCCTGAGGTCCTTAAGTCGTTTATATTTCATGCTGCTCCTAAAAAAAATATTTTTACTTAATATATCATTTTTTCAAATACCCTATTGACTTTTAGCGCATAATCCGCTATAATAAGTCTAACGATAGCGGATTATACGCTAAAAAGCGAAAAATACTTAATCAGGAGAGGAAATTATGACCGAAACATTTTCAATTCAGGTACATCCTAACGCAGTGAATGACTGCATTCAGGTCTACGAAGCCTTCGGCTGGTCTGTACTGAGCACACAGGAGGTGGTAAGAAATCTTCCTCCGCAACAACATGGCAGTATAGTCGAACACGTCACCGAAACCTACAACAAATTAACGTTTCAAAGAACCATTGACAAATACACACCAAAGCTCAAGGAGTATCAGGCAAAATACGAAGACGCTCAGAGTAAAATAGCAAGCAACAATGAACTCAAGAGAGACACAAGCAAGTTTCATTTCAAACGGGCGCTTTTGTACGTCATATTGGGCATTATCGGATTTGCATTTAGTCCTTGGTTATCACTGATAGGCTTCGGATTGCTTGTAACCAGAATCGTAAGATATATTCTTGACAGAAAAGAGTGGCACAAACGTTGGGACATATGCTATAAAGAGAACGAAAGACTTGAAACCCGCAAGCAGGAAATACTGACCGAATCACGCGCATATCTCATGACAGTCAGCACAGCCGAATAACTCTCACATTCAAATACGAAAAAATGCGCTATACGAATCCGCCGTATAACGCATTTTTTCTTTGTTTTTATCTCATTCCGCGGAGAAGCTCCTTCGTCGCATCATCGACGCGTCTGCTCTCGATCGCCTTGCATATTGCCTTTTTTCTGACCCATTCGTCGCGCAGACCGCCCGAAAAATACGGCAAAGCCGCCTCTCTCTGCTTTGCAAGCGCCGTCGCGAAGTACCATGCCTGCATCATCCTGATGTAATACTCCTCCGACCTGATCTCAGCCACCCGACGAAGATATTCCGGCTTGAAATCGCCGTCTAAAAAGTGTGCCATCAGCGCACCGATCCCGAACCTGACGGTATACGTATGCTCCGCCTCCGTCCAGCGGTATGCGTCCGCAGCGAGTCTCTCATGATTTTTCGCAAACACACCCGGCGAAAGCTGGTCGCAGGTCGCCCAGTTGTCCACATACGGCAAAAATTCATCAACCGCCGCAACGCATTCGCCGTAATCCCTGATGAGTGAAACGACAAATGCGTGGAGCTGATTTTCATCAAAATACCTGTGCGGCAGCTCCCGCAGGAATTCCGCGTATTCTCCCGTCCCGTAAAGCTCCTTCGCAAGCGCCCTAAGCGCCGGCGTTCTCACTCCGATGAAACCGCTTTTGTCAAGCGTCGGGATGAGCGACGAATTGAACTCGCGGTACCCTTCGTCCGCAAGCGCAAAAAGCCTCTCCGTCACGCCTGTCATATGTATCTCCTGCTGACACGGTTCCTGACCGAGCAGAGTATCTCGTAATTGATCGTTCCCGCAAGCTCCGCAAGCCTGTCCGCACTCTGTCCGTCGCCGAAAATGACCGCCTCGTCGCCGACCTCACAGTCAATGTCCGAAACATCCGCCATACACATGTCCATGCATATCTTTCCCACCATTTTCGCCTTTTTCCCGCGTATCACAACGTCGGCTTTACCCGAAAGCGCGCGAAGAAGCCCGTCGGCATATCCGACCGAAAGCGTTGCCACCGTCATGTCGCAATCACTGACAAACGCCGCGCCGTAGCTCACCGTGTCGCCCTTTCTGATGTGCGAAAGCTGAACGACATTCGCCTTCAGCGTCATACACGGCAAAAGCCCTGCAGCATCGGTAACTCCCGGATTCGGCGACAGCCCGTAAAGCAGAATACCCGCCCTGACCGCATCGAGATGCATTTCCGGAAAATTCACGATCGCTGCCGAATTGCAGCAATGCCGCATACCGAGCCCGAGACCGCCTTTCTCACACAGACCGCAAAACGCCGAAAATGCCCCGAACTGACGGCGCGTCATGGAATCATACGGCTCGTCCGAGCAGGCGAAATGAGTGAAAACGCCCTCGCATTTCAGGCTCTTGTTCTTCTCCAGCGCATCGCGTACCGCCTCGTATGCTGCCGCGGTATCCTCTTCCCCATGGCAGTAAAAACCGAGCCGGCTCATACCGGTATCTATCTTGATGTGGATCCTCACCGGATATCCGAGTGCACCCAGCTCGTCCGCATATTCGCGTGACGCGACCGACTGTATCAGGTCAAATTCGTGAAGCCGCTTCTGCTCCTCCGCAGTGCTTATGCCGAGCACGAGAATATCACCCGCAATGCCGCTTTCGCGGAGCGCCGCGCCCTCGTCGGCAGACGCAACCGCAAACATATCGCCGCCGCACCGTTCTATAACGTGAGCGCATTCGGCGGCGCCGTGTCCGTATGCATCCGCCTTAACAACGGAGATAACACGGCTGCCGCCCGCCATCGCGCGTATTTTCTTAAAATTATGTGCAAGATTTTCAGTATTTATAATGGCTTCAGCCCGATTTTTCAGCATCCTGAACCGTTTCCTTTGATTGATTGAATTGTTCCGCCGACACTGCGGAGCTTTGCTCCTCCGCCTGCCTGACGGTTATGTTATATACCGTTTTCTTCCCGCCACAGCTCATCTCAGCCGAGCTGAAGTGCGCTTCGTCGATGTAATAGAGCGTACATACCGCATCTCCGCAAGCGGCGGATACGGTCTTGAGGTCGCCGTCGCGCCCCGTGACGTATGAACCGTCGTCAAGCGCCGTCCTGACCGCGTTTACGATGTCCGCAAGCGCAAACACCTTACCCGCCGACGCTTCGGGAAGCGGCACCGTCATACCCTTGTACGACGCCGTAACCCCGTTTTTGTTCTTCACGAGGTCGAGCCCCGAAAGCGTGCGCGGAGCCGTCATTTTTGCCGTCGCGTTTTCGTTGGTTTCAAGCGTCAGCACAAATGCCAGCTCGCCCGATTCCGCGTCCAGCGTCAGCGGGTACTCCAGCGCTTTACGCAAAGCATCCGTACCGTCGCCGCCCGCACAGCCGCAAAAAAGCGTCAGAGCCAGAACGGCGGAAAGCAAAACTGTTATGATTTTTTTCAAAAAGCACCACTCCGATAATATCATTAATATTGTCGGAAAAGCAGGTGCTATCCCAGAATGCGCCCTATTTCCCGCGGCAGGTCGTGAGGCAGAACGCCTCTTTCACCCCACACAGCGGCAAGCCTGTCACCTGCGAGCGCATGCGCATAAACGCCGACACACGCCGCCTGATACGGCGACACACCCTGCGCCGCAAGCGACGCAATAACACCGGCAAGCACATCACCGCTGCCGCCCTTGGCAAGCGCAGAACACCCGACCGGGCAGATACTGACCTGTCCCGTCGGCGATGCAATGACCGTGCGGTTGCCCTTCAGGACAAGGACGCATCTGAACTCCATCGCAAACGACCGCGCGCATTCCTCGCGGTTCGCGTTGACATAGTCGACCGTGCGCCCCGTAAGTCTTGCCATTTCGCCCGGATGAGGAGTCAGAATGATGTCGCCCTGCATTTCCGTCAGTACATTTATATGCGAAGCGATGTAATTTATTCCGTCCGCGTCAATGATAGTTGTAATGCGCTGCTGCTCCCTCAGAATGTCTCCGAGAACGTTGTCATAAACCCTGCCGATACCGCAGCCAACCAGCAGCGCGGTATATCTCCTTGACGGTTTGCCGCTGAGGAACGGCACAAAAACAGGCTCCGAAAGCCGGTTTTTCAAAACGCCCAGCGTTTCGCTGTCGCTCATGATCATAAGCAGACCGACGCCGCTCCTGAGCGCTCCCATCGCCGAAAGATACGCCGCTCCCGTCATATTCGGCGAGCCGCATATCGAGAGAAGCGTGCCGAACGTACCCTTGTTCGAATTGTCCGGACGCTTTCCCGCAAATCCGAGAACGTCGTCCGTCAGGATAGCTCCCGCCGAGCATATGTCCGTCATTGCCTCCTCCGGCACACCGATATCGCACAGCACGACCCTGCCGCAGAAGCCGTATGCCGGATAAGACACCGTCGCGGGCTTGTTGACGCTGAACGTGCAGGTAACATCAGCGCTGACACAGCCGTCGGCATATCCGCCGTCGGCATAAACACCGCTCGGCATATCCGCCGAAACGACAAAAGCGTCACTACCGTTGATAAGCTCCGTCAGCTCGGCATAATCGCCCGAAAGCTGTCCTCTGAATGAAAAGCCGAAAAGCGCATCGATTACGACCGCCGAGTCCGCGATAACATCCGCGCACTGCATGGGTGAATCGGCATAGTGCAGCGTTTCACCGCCCATCGATGCATAGCGCTCCGCAAAAAAGCGGGAGGATTCGCCTCTCGGCGGTGCAGACGCAATGACCGTGACGCTGCGCCCGCCCTCCGCAAGCATTGCCGCGGCGGCATAGCCGTCGCCTCCGTTGTTGCCCGAGCCGCAGACGACGGCAATGTCGCCGTCAGGTACCGCCGCGATGACCTCGCGGTAAATCGCTTCTCCGGCTGAGCGCATAAGCTCCTTTTCACTGACTCCGAACCTTCCGGCGGCAGTGTCAAGCAGCTTCATTTGTTCTGCGGTAAGATAAATACTGTCCCAAATCATAGAAGTCTCCGGTGTACGGGGAGTCATACAGATCTCCCACGGTAATGAATTCTCACCGCACGCACACGGCACACGGCTGCACGGGCAGCGTCGGTCGCGGATTGTGCTGTGATGTTTTTATTATTATACACCTTTTTCTCTGATATTGCAACATCCCGTTCCCGTATTATATCCGAAAATTCCGCCGAGAATTGCCGAAAAATCGGCATTTCCCTCCGCCGCAACGGGCATGATATAGGTGTAAAGATACCTGTACCCGAGAGCAAGCGAAATTTTGTCCGCAAACGGCAGGAACCCGCGGAATGAAGTACACGCCGGCATCGTACACGTCTCTCCGTCAACAGCAACATAAAGCCTGCCGTCCTCTTCGACCGCAAGCGCGTTTCCCTCGGTATATTCATCGTATCCGAGAAAAACGGTGCCGCCGCGCGAGGTATTCAGCGTGCCGATATAGCCGCCGCTCCGCGTGCATCGTATGATGCGGTGATCATACGTCACATCAAGCAGCGCTCCGTTCACCGCAACCCCGACGTAACGCGCGCTTCCCTCTCCGGCAGGACATATCGCCCCCGTCTCGCGCATATTCGCATCAAGATAATAAATGTTCCGCCCGCACCCGCCGCCCAGCGCAAGAAATCCGCCGGAATAAGCATCGCTCCTGAGAGCTTTGTATGGCCGCACCGTATTGTAGCACCCGGCAGGCTGACCGGAAGCATCAAATTCGTAAACGACGGTACGCACTCCGTCACACGCATAATAGTTTTCGCCGTCGTATGCGACACAGCTCGCCGCAACACCGTCGGGCAGTGTTATCGTAATACCGTTCATGGAAAACACCTCGCTGAAGTATATGCAATAGTCATCGCTTTTGCCACAGACAGCTCGCCGCAGCCCGCTCTTCACACGTGTATGACGCCGAAGCTTCAAAAAAACGTTCATATACGGTTCATAAAATTCCGTATTGCTTTTTCTTTGAAAATGTATATAATTAGAGTAGAATGTTTATTTGCCATTCCCACTCCAAACTGAGGTGATTATCCTATGTTCAAAAACAGAAAAAGCAACTACCCCTTATATAACATACGCGACCTCGGCTCTCTCCGTCAGCTCATTGACGAGGGCGCAACGCTGTACGGCGAAAAGCCCGCATTCAGATACCGCACTGGTAAAAGCATCACCGATGTCAGCTATATCGAGCTGCGTCATCAGATGGATTCTTTCGGCACGGCTCTTTGCGTACTCGGACTTGAAAGCAAGCATATCGCGATAATCGGCAATAACCGCTATGAATGGGTGCTCGCCTATCTCGCAGTCCTCAACTCAAACGCCGTTGTCGTCCCCATCGATAAAGACCTTTCAAACGAAGAAACACGCTACATCCTTGATTTTGCGGAATGCAGCGCAGTGATATATTCAAAATCAGTCGAGGAAAAGATTAACGCCCTGACCGATTCCCTTCCGAATATAACGCATTATATCTGCATGGACGAACCCTCCGTCACCGATGATATGCACTACTCCATGTCTGAGCTTCTGAAGCGCGGCATGAAGCTGCTTGACGGCGGCGACAAGCGCTACCTCGGTCTCAGCCACGATGTTGACGATCTCAAGGAGCTGCTTTTCACTTCGGGCACGACAGGCAAATCCAAGGGCGTCATGCTGTCGGAAAGCTGTCTCTGCTTCAACATCGTCAACTCACAGAAAATGATGTGGATCTCCGACACCTGCCTTTCCGTCCTTCCGTATCATCACGCATACGAATCCACCTGCGGCATTCTCACCATGCTTCACCACGGGATGAGCATCTGCATAAACGAAAGTCTGCGTACCCTGCTTCCGAACTTCAAGGTATATCATCCCACCGAGGTCCAGCTCGTTCCCCTGTTCCTTGAAAAATTCTACCGCGCGATCTGGGACAAAATCGACGAAAAGGGCAAGACCGAGCTGTTCAAAAAGCTCATAAAAACCTCGCGCGCACTGCTGAAAGTCGGCATCGATATGCGCGGAATATTCTTCAGGGATGTGCTTGAAACCTTCGGCGGCAAATGCAAGTCCATCATCTGCGGCGGCGCACCCCTCAAGCCTTATATTGCCGAATTCTTCACCGATATCGGCATAACCCTCATAAACGGCTACGGCATCTCCGAATGCGGACCTCTCGTCACCGTCAACCGTCCCGAATTTCATGATTACGGTTCTGTCGGTCTGCCTCTCCCCGGCGTCGAGCTTATGATTTACGAACCGAACGAAAACGGCGAAGGCGAAATATGCGTCAAGGGTCCCAACGTAATGCTGGGCTACTACAAAAACCCCGAAGCAACCAAGAAGGTCATAATCGACGGCTGGTTCCACACCGGCGACATGGGTCGCATCGGTCATGACGGCTTCCTCTTCATAACCGGAAGAATCAAGAACATGATCGTCCTCGCAAACGGCAAAAACGTCTATCCCGAGGAAATCGAAGACAGACTCGCCGCAATGTCCGAATACATCGACGAGGTCGTCATTTCCTCCGTGGCAAAAGGCGATTTGATGGTCATCAGCGCCGAAATATATCCCAACAGGGCAAGAGCGGAGCAGAAGGGCGTTGCCGATGTCGAAAAGCTCATACACGATACGATAAGCAAATACAACGATGAAGAGCCGCCTTATAAAGCGATCAAGAACATCGTCTTCCGCGACACCCCGTTTGAAAAGACAACGACAAACAAGATAAAACGCAAATACATCACAAAATAAGGGCAAAAGTCCTCAAAAAGGTTGATTTCAGTGAAAAAAACGACTTTAATAAAGAGTCTCGCTTCCCTGCTGACGTTGCTCTGCCTGCTGCTCTGCGGCTGCGGCAATGCGGCAGAAAACAGCACTCCCGACAAATCGAACGATATATCGTTCGAAGAATCGCACGACAAAAGTGAAGAAAAACCCTCCGAAGCGTCCGCAGTACCCGCCGCATCGGAGGAATCGGACATATCTGAAGAGCCGGAGGTATCGGATGTGAAGCCGCAAAAGGAAACAACAAAAATCGCCGTATTCGGCGATTCGATAGCATACGGCTATGGGCTTGCGGACAGAGAAACCGAAGCGTTTCCCTTCCTGCTGACGGCATCGCTGCGTGAAACCGGCAAAGACTTCGAATGCGAAAACTATGCCGTCAACGGTCACACCTCAGCCGATATGCAAAGCGACATTTCAGCCGCCGACGGACTTGACGAAAGTACCGATATCGTCATCATCTCCATCGGTGCCAACAACCTGCTCGGCACTGCAATTGCTACGTTTTCTGCGGTCGCATCGTCCGACCCGCGCTTTTCACCGCTCCTTGACGGAAGCGCTTCTCCGGACCAGCTGATCGCGATCCTTTCACAGATGGGCGACGCGCTGAAGGAAGCTTTCACATCGGATCCTTTCAAAGTCTCCGCGCTCACCGGCATCGCACAGCTGAGAGCCGACATACCGTCTTTCATTTCACAGATACGTGCAAAGGCGCCCAATGCAAAGCTGTATTATCAGACGGTTTACAACCCCTACAAAGGCGTCACGCTGATGCTGAGTGACGGTTCCGTGTTCGATTTCGGCAAAATGTGCGACGAATATATCGCAAAGCTCAACGATGAAATCATCGAAGCGGCTTCAAAACTGCATTATACGCTTGTGGACGTGTATTCCGCATTCGAAAGCGGAGATGTCCGCCTTGTCAACTGCAACATTTCGGGGGACGGCATTCCGAGTATCGACCCGCATCCCAATGCAGACGGTCATGCACTTATCGCGGCACTCTACGGTACGGCACTCCTCGGCTGAATTGCACTCAAAAACAAACAAAAAAGTTCAAGCGCGCATCCGCGAAAAACGGGTGCGCGCTTTCTTTTGCATTATTCCGGGGATGGATTATCGGAGCATCGATTCCTCGTGCGCCGAAAAATAACGGTCCCTCATACGCCGTAAACGGGTATTTTTTCACTGCGTTTTACCGCGGAATCAGCGATTTTCAGCTCGTTTTCATCGCATTTCACAGCGTTTTTTGCAGTGTTTTGTCCGGTATGATTCCGGTCAGATTCCGATCAATAGTTGTTTGCGACTCTCTGGAAGTATGCCTGAGGATGTGCGCAGACGGGACATACCTTCGGAGCTTCCTTGCCGACATGGATGTGACCGCAGTTTGTGCACTGCCAGATAACAACATCGTCAGCAATAAACACCTTGCCGTCCTTGACGTTTTCAAGGAGCTTTCTGTATCTTTCCTCGTGTGCCTTTTCGATCTTTCCGACAGCTTCAAAAAGGTATGCAAGGCGGGCAAAGCCTTCTTCCTTTGCGGTCTTTGCAAACTCAGCATACATATCGGTCCATTCGAAGTTTTCGCCCTCGGCAGCGGCTTCAAGGTTTGCTGCGGTGTCGGGAATTTCGCCGCCGCACAGCTCCTTGAACCAGAGCTTTGCGTGCTCTTTTTCGTTCGCTGCGGTTTCTTCAAAAATTGCGGCGATCTGTTCAAAGCCTTCTTTTCTTGCTTTGCTTGCGAAATAAGTATACTTATTTCTTGCCTGAGATTCACCGGCAAAAGCGGTCATGAGGTTCTGTTCTGTTTTTGTTCCTTTGAGTTCCATTGCAATTTCTCCTGTTATGTTTTATTTTTGAATGCTTTCTTATTGTTTTTGTCTGCATCCGGCGCAGACGCCGCGAAAAATCATGTCACAGCACGACGCTTCAAAGCCGTAGGCTTCAAGCAGCTTTTCAAACGGAGCGTCATCACCCGAAACCGCCGGGCAATCGATTATTCTGCCGCAGACGGTGCAGACCGCATGGGAATGCCCGCTGATATCCGCATCAAAGCGGTCGCTTTCGCCCTCGACGACGATACGTCTGAGAAGTCCTTCGCGGTTCAGGGAGTTGAGCAGCCTGTAAACCGTTGTAAGGCTTATGTGCGGAAGCTCGGTTTTCACGGCGTCATACACATCATATGCCGTCGGGTGGTCGCATCTGCTTTGCATATTGCGCATTATTGCAATACGCTGCGTTGTGTTACGTTGCATTGATTTCTCCTGATTAACAGTAATCATTGCTATTAGTATAGCACTTTTTTTTGTTTTGTCAAGGGCTTTTTGCAAAATTTTTTTGAAAAATGAGAAAAACATTGCCTTTTGCGGTGTCGGGGACGGGTTTGCGGAGGTTGCCGGGGAGTAAAAAAACGGGTGCAAAACAATGGGAGTAAATAAAGCGAAGGGGGTGTAAACAATGGGAGAGAGTAAAGCAAAGGGGGAGGAAGTAAAACAAAGGACGTAAAACAATGGGAGAGAGTAACGCAAAGGAGTGCAAAACAATGGAGGGAGTAAAACAAAGAGAGTAAAAAAAGGGAAGCAAAACAAAGGGGCGCAGACAATGGTGCGTGAAAGACGGATGTGTGAAACAAAAGGGGTGATAAAAGGTAATGAAAGGCGACGGAAGGTAATGAAAGGCTATGAAAAGTGATGAATGCAGAGAGCGGAAAAGGGGTGGGAAGTTCATCTATTGATTTAAGGTACATTAAATTTTTGAGAATTAATGTTGACAAAATGCAAATATTATGATATATTACATTTGAGGTCAATAGATTCAATAGGAACAACATCGCACCGAAGAGTGAGAAGAGCCGAACACGCGCAATCTGCACCGAATTTTCCGGTGTTCCGCGTGCCGTATATCCCTGTTATGAAATCTGCCGTCGCATTCCGGTGCGGCGGCAGTTTGTGTTTTTTTCAGATGTTATGCCGAACCCGGCGCGTGGTGCATAATACGCCTGTATTTTTATGCGAATCGAAGGCAGGAAGTAGGAAAAGTGTGAAGGCACACGTTCGGGAAGGCTGAAGCCTAAAGTAAATCAGACAAATTACTACGAAAGGATGACCATCATGTCAAAGCAAATGAAGACCCTGCTCGCATTGATCATTGTTTCAATGCTTACCGTTCTCTGCGCCTGCAACAGCGTAGCTCCTCCGGACCGGCAAAACACACCCGCCGAAGCGCTTTCCGACAACGGAAACGGCGACGGGCTGTCGTCGGATTTTACCGATGACAGCACCGGTGCGGATGTGTCAGAGACAACAAGCGAAGAATCGGAAATCACTTCCGGTGAAGAAAGTGACCAATCCGAGCCCGAAGGTGACCGCTCAGAGGAAGAGGAACAATCAGAGACGGAAAACAGCCAATCCGGGACAGACGAGCAATCCGTGGAAGAAAGTGACAGCTCGGAGACCGAAAGTGACTGGATCGACGAAGAAATGTCGGGCGAGAACACGATAGACGGCGATACCGCGCCCGTTTCGGAGCTTGTACTCTTTGTTCCCGCCGGAAGCGAGGACAACAAGGTAGGCATAAGTCCTCCCATTGAAAGCGAAATATATCAGCCCAATATGCCGCATAATATGTTTGTAGACAACGACGGAACGATCAACATATACGACTTTCTCAAGGAGCGTATCGTATCGTTCCGTGACGGAGTGCTTGTTGACGAAATCGACCTGAAGGTTTACGGCTATTCCTATTATCCCGGCGCCACGCCTTCAGCAAATAATTATAGCGACGTCACCGGAGATTCGGAGCATATATATCTTGCCGGCCGTCACGTATACAGGGACACGGACAACGTATACGTAACCCCGGTGAAAATCTGCGTCATAAACAGACGCGACAAGACGGGGACGGTCTATGACATTATGCCCGCGCTCGAAAGAGAATCCATCATCCTCGTGGATTGTTCAACGAAGCTGAACGGAAAAGCCGCAATCGATATTATCGAATCCAGCGACCTCAATTATGTCGGCAAGCAGGCGACATCCATGGGCAGGAGAGCTTTTGCCACCGACAGCGGACTTAGTATTGTCGACAAAGACAGTGTGATAAGATGCAGCTCTGCAGGGGCGACTCAAAAGTTTGTTTTCATTGATGGTTCGTCCCCGGTCAGATTCAGCGCCGCCGGTCTTCCGGGAGGCGAATATAAGGGGAAAATCACCGGAAACGTCATTGCGGTCACGGACAGATATCTCTATTTCAGAACGTTGGCAGGCGAAAAGCTGCTCGCAACATACACATACAAGGTCGAAAGATCAAGCGGCAAGATCATCGGGTATGTGAAGCATACGGAGCCGGACTGCTTGGAATGGAAATACTGTTATTACGTCACGGACAACGACGAGCTGTACTACATGGAGAGCCTACGCAGTGATGATGCGGAAAAGTGCGGTACGTCGGTTTACAAGGAGACATTCGGAAACGATTTTGAAAGCATAAGAATACAGGACACGGCATCATAATGGCGGTCACGTCTGATTTAGTCTGATTTACATACTGCGCATTGCTACGTTGGGAGTCGGCAATGTGTTATTATCGAATTTTGTCGGCGCACATGCCGACAAAATTTTTGTTTTCGGATTTTTTTCGGTTATAAGCCGACAAAATCATCTGCTTTCGCAGTTTTGCCGGGTGCGATACATCCGGATCTCTCCCCTGTGAGCGTGGGGTGGGTTGACAAGCGGTGAAAAATCGGGTATAATAGCCGTGATTGGAGAATCTGATATGCAAAAACGAATTACCGCAATTTACATTGCTTTACTTCTCATCTGCGCGGTGGTGCTTTCGTGCGTGGTGCTGCTGAACCGCGGAAACGACACGGAGGTGTCCGGCGTTTCCGCCAACCCGGAGTCGCCCGCGCCCGCCATATCCTCGCCGGTCATCGACGACCCGTCTTTGCCGGAGGAGGAAAGCTCGCTGCCGCCCGCCGACGAAAGCTCGATTCCGGAAGAGACAAGCGACGATACCCCGAAGGACAGCATTGTCCGCTTCCTCGCCTGCCCCGACAACATCATCCACCCCTCGATCTATTACGACGCGTTGATCCGCGCCTGCGCAAAAAAGGGCGAAACGCCTGTTTTCAACAGACTGCGCGATGCGGATTATGATTTTGCTTCCATTTATGAATACGTTGCGCCGGTAATCAGGGATGCCGATATTGCCTATGTCAATGTCGAAACGCTGATCGGCGGTACTCAGGGTGAAATCAGCGGATATCCCACCTTCAACACGCCCGAAAAGGCAGGCTACACGCTCTGCGACCTGGGCTTTGACGTGTTCAATCTTGCACACAACCACATGCTTGACTCGTACAACGACAAGTATCTCATCAACTGCAACAGGTTTTTCACCGACCTCGGCAAGGTCACGATCGGCTATTACAAAAACAAAGCCGACACCGACAACATCAGGATCGTTGAAAAGAACGGCATTAAAATTGCGTTCCTCGCATATACGTTCAGCACGAACGGCGTTTCTCTCCAGCCGGGAGCAGAAACATATATCCCATATTTCAGCGAAGAACTTATCGAAAAACAGGTCTCACTCGCAAAATCACAGGCTGACGTCATTGTTGCGTCGTGCCATTGGGGCGATGAGGACACGTACACGCCGAACGCACATCAGAAAAAATATGCCGATCTGCTTGTCAGACTCAATGTCGATGTTATCCTCGGTATGCACCCGCACGTCATTCAGCCGATGGAATGGCGCGACCGTCCCGACGGCGGCAGATCGCTGCTCGTATATTCGCTCGGAAACTTTGTTTCGGGTATGCAGGACGGCTTCAACACGCTGGGCGGGATGCTTTCGCTCGACATCGTGAAGACGCCTGACGGCAAAATCAGCATCGAAAACGTCATCTTTGACCCGATCGTGACGCACTATGAGCCGTCAACAAAGGTGAAGAAGGACGACACTGGATACCGCAACTTCAAGATATATTACCTCGCCGACTACACCGATGAGCTTGCAGCAAAGCACAACGTCCCCATTTGGGACAAGACGCACCGTCCCACGCTGGTCGGCGGTACGTTCAACAGACAAAACCTCATCAACACGGTTTATAAATATATTCCGAGTGAGTTCCTCAGAGGCAATTTCTGAGCAGATAAAATGAGCCGGACAGCCCTGATGGGCTGTCCGGTTTTGATTTTTCTATGCGTTTTGGGCTTTGAGGCGGTTCTTGTCGTACTGGAGCATATAAAGGCGATAGTATCTGCCCTTTTTGAGCAAAAGCTCGTTATGACTTCCCTGCTCGACGATCTCACCGTGGCTCATTACGATGATATTGTCGGCGTGCTGTACGGTGGAAAGGCGATGCGCCACCATCAGCATTGTACCCGCCTTCATCATCTTCGAAAGCGAATCCTGAATGAGAAGCTCGGTTTCGGTGTCGATATTTGCCGTCGCTTCGTCAAGAATCATTATCTTCGGCTTATGGATTATCGTGCGCGCAAACGACAGAAGCTGACGCTGACCGGCGGAGAAGTTGTTTCCGCGCTCTCTCACTTCCTCGTCAAGTCCGTCGCGGAGCCGGTTTATGAATTTATCGGCGTTGACGTAGCGGCAGGCTTCGTTTATTTCCTCGTCGCTCACGCCGTCCATGCGAAGAAGGATATTGCTGCGTATCGTTCCGGAGAACAGGAACACATCCTGAAGCATCTGCCCGAAGCAGCGGCGGAGGGAGGCAAGCTTTATCTTTCTGATGTTGATGCCGTCAAGAAGTATTTCGCCCTTTTGTATGTCATAGTTACGGCAGAGGAGCGACAGTATCGTAGTCTTGCCGGAGCCGGTGGAGCCGACGAAGGCAACATTGTCGCCCGCGTTGACTTTGAAGGAGACATCCTTCAGCACCCAGTTTTCATCGGAATACGCAAACCATACATGGCGGAATTCGATGCTGCCCTTTACGTCGGTGAGCCCGATGGCGTCGGGAGCATCAACGACCTCCGGCTTCATGTCAAACAGCGTGAAAATCTTCTCTGCCGAAGCGAATGCCGACTGGAGCCAGTTGAACTGCTCCGCAAGGTTCTGGATAGGGTTGAAGAATTTCGAAATGTACATATAAAACGTCACAACGGTGCCGCTTGTTATGGTCTGACCGAGGAAGGAGGTATCGCGTATATAGCCTCTGCCGCCGAGATACAGCAGGCACATGACGGTCGAAATGTAGAGCATATAGACCGTCGGGCGGAAGATGCCGGACACGAACAGCTGCTCTTTTTTCGCCTTGCCGAGCCTGTTGTTCTTTTCGGAAAATTCGTCCATCTTCCGGTCCTCGCGGTTGAATATCTGTATGACCTTCATGCCCGAAAGGTTTTCCGAAAGAAAGGTGTTGATATCGGTTGTGCTGTCCTTGACCTTGCGGTATGCCTTACGCGTGAATTTCCGGAAGATTACGGTGAACAGTATGATGAACGGCACGAAGCAGAGCACCATAAGCGTCAGCTCGTAGTTCAGGCAGAGCATTGCCGCAAGCACCCCCACGATTATGAAGCAGTTTTTTACGAGGTTGACGATGAGGTTCGTGAACATCATGGAAATTGCGTTTGTGTCGTTGGTGAGGCGCGTCACCAGCTTGCCGACGGGGATGGAATTGAGCTGGTTATGAGAAAGAGATTCGATATGGGTGAAAAGATCCTCGCGGAGAGCGGAGATTATCTTCTGCCCTGTTTTTTGGAGTATTATGGACTGGAAATAGGTGCAGACAAGCGAAACGACGAGTATCGCCGCATATACGGCTACACGAACCCAGAGGTATGACAGCTCGAAATCGCCTTTTATGACTTCTTCGATATCGCCTATTATCAGTGGCGAAACAATGTCGTAGGCAATGGAAAAAAGCATCAGGAGCAACACGAACACGAAGCTTTTCCAGTATGGCTTTGCGTAGCGCAGCAGGCGGCGGGTGATCTCTCCGTCCTTCATATTGCGGTCAAAGCCTATCGCTTCCTTATTGCCGCGTATGGTGAGATATGCGATTGTGAAGGCGAGCGCAAAACCGCCGATTATCGCTCCGATGACTATGAGAGGATAGAATTCACGCATTGTGTCCCACCTGCCCTTCGTTTTCTTCGGCATCATCCAGCTTTTGCAGGTCGACCATTGTTCTGTATTCGGGACATCCCGCATACAGCTCGTCATGTTTGCCGACAGCGACTATCTTCCCGTCATCGATGAACACGATCTTGTCCATGCCCTGCACCGTTGTTATACGGTGAGCGATCAGGATGGTCGTTTTGCCCTTACGCGTCGTGCGGAGGTTTTCAAGTATGACCTTTTCGGTCTTTACGTCAACTGCCGAGACCGAGTCGTCAAGGATGAGTATTGCCGCATCCTTCATGAGCGCGCGTGCAATGGAGATACGCTGCTTCTGTCCGCCGGAAACGGTCACGCCGCGTTCGCCGAGCATTGTATCATAACCTTCGGGAAATTCCATTATGTTATCGTGAATATCCGACAGCTTTCCGGCGGTTTCAACATCGT
>ERZ827440.1065-NODE-1065-length-32887-cov-3.203673_pt1 | contig 32887 bp, 23 predicted proteins | sample MGYA00519774_ERZ827440 | MGnify/ENA primary metagenome ERZ827440 (study PRJEB31778, sample SAMEA3449302) | human gut metagenome | biome: human gut; feature: human-associated habitat; material: faeces | place: United Kingdom | collected 2010/2012 ... | reverse complement strand
CGGTATGTTTTGTCGGTATCGAAAGAGAAGGCGCAGTGTACCTGCTCCTTTCGATAGCGCTGCTCTGCGTGCTTTTCTGCTCGTCGGGAGGATATGCCGTTGTCGGCAAAACGGCGCGTCAGCTGACCGCGTTTTCTCTTACATTGATAATGCTTTCCGGTGTTTTCGGCATGGCATATGACCGGATAGGTCGGACTGCTGCCGGACTTGTCCGCAAAACCGGCATCGAAGAGCTTGTCAGCGAATCGGAGGAACAGTCCGGTTTGTTTGACGATGATGCGACAAAAGCCGGCGAAAGCTATGGCATCAGCCTTGCGAACCGTTCATACCGCGGCGAAACGCATTTTTATATCGAATCCGAAGGCTACGGCGGCGTGCTCTATCTTGCCTCGGCATCGTACAGCGATTACAGTGACGGCAGATGGTATGCCCGGACGAATAAAATATCGTTTTCCGAAGACAGCCCGCTGATTGATGCTACTGCGGTCATTGATGTCATACAGATAAAAAACGCCATTGTGCTGCCGTACCCATTGTGGTCGGAAGGAAATCCGCGTCGCGGCACATCAGTCGATAAAAGAGGCGCCCGCCATGTTGTTGAGCGTCATAACGGACATATCGTCACAGCACCGACCTCGCCGGAATTTCTGTCACGTCTCTCCGCTGCCGAAAGTGCCGCAGGGAACATAAAGGATGACAACGCTCCCACGGAAATAACAAGCGATGTTGATTTTGCAAAGCTTGCGTATGAAATAACGGATGGCAGAACAGCGTCGGAGATGACGCTGGAAGACGCGGTTCTTGCCATAAAGAGCTTTTTGTCTGGCATGACATACACTCTTGAACCGAAATCGTCGCCCGGATACGAAAATTACGACAGACAGCACTCCGCCATCTATAATTTCATATACAACACCAAAGAAGGCTATTGTGTCCATTACGCAACGACTGCCACCCTTCTTCTGCGCTCCATGGGCTTCAAAACACGCTATACCGTCGGCTACTGTGCTGATGTCGTTCGGGGCGCTTTCTCCGCTGTCAAGGATAATAACGCTCACGCGTGGGCAGAGGTGTTCATAGACGGCAACGGCTGGGTTCCGCTTGAATTCACGTTCGGCGGCGTCGAAGATATTCCCGGCTACGACGCGACATCACGTGACGCCGAGTCCTCAGCGCCGCATGAAGAAAGCAGTGAAGCTCCTTCTGCCGTTCAGAGTAGCGAAGAACCTTCGTATGAGGAAAGCGAGCTGAGCCTTGCTCCCGTTTCGACTGTGAGCACGGAAAGCACTGAACCTGCAGAAAAGGAAAAGCCGTTCCCGACTGCCGCCGTACTTTCCGTGGCGGGGGTGCTCGCCCTGATTGCCGCCGTTGTATTCACCGTGCGCCGTTTGTCTGCACGCAACGCCGCGATAAGACATCGTTTTGCAAGCGGAGAGGGCGGCTGCGAAACGGTACGTGAGGAATGGCGCTTCGTGCTGGGTCTGCTTGAGCAAAACGGAATGACCCCCGCAGAAGGTGAGGAGATCACGGCATTTGCCCGCCGCGTTTGCGATGCAAATCCCGATATGCCCTGCCTGACCGATGTACTGCCGCTTTACCTTGCCGCCGAATTCGGAAATATTGCCGACGAAACCGCCGTAAGGCACTGCGGTACCTATGTTCTCGTCCTTAACGACTGGACGGCACAGCGTCTCAGCACGATAAGACGGCTCATTGCCTTCGCGGTAGCAAGACTGCTCCCCGCAAGCAGGAAAAATTTCTCAGTATCTCATTGACATAATGCAGTTTGTGTGGTATAATCAAGGCGAGCAAGTGTCTGCACTTGCAAAATGCTTTACCGCTCTGCGGCGTTCCACTGTGCCGGAATGCCGCAAAACAGGCGCGTAATACAAAAATAGCTTTTAAGGAGGCTAAATTCAAATGAAAAGGATCATCTGTTCAGTCATCGCGCTTCTGATGCTTCTTACGATTGTTCCCGTAACGGCATTTGCCGCATACGGATATACAGACATAAGCAGCGCAGATCAGCTCCGTCGGATCGAGAGCGATCTTGGCGGAAAGTACCGTCTGGTCAAAAATATTGACCTTTCGGGCAACTGGGAGCCTATCGGCTCCGCTGAAAGACCGTTTACCGGCGTACTTGACGGTAACGGTTATACAATTTCCGGCATGAGCATCACCACAGTCGGCAAAAGCTATGTCGGTCTCTTCGCAAATCTCAGCGGCTCGGTCATCGACCTTGACGTGAGAGGCACTGTTTCCGGTGCGAAATATGTCGGCGGTATCGCAGGCATGGTCAGCGGCGGCAGCATCTCAAATTCTTCCTTCTCCGGCACCGTTCTCGGGGATACATATGTCGGCGGCATCGCAGGCATGGTGAGAAGCGACAGCAGAACAACCGCTACGATTTACGGTTGCTCCAACCTCTCCGGAGTATACGGCAACTCCGCAGTCGGCGGCATCGTCGGTATGGCTGTTGCCGATAACGGCAAGAAGATTCAGATCTCCGGTTGCGCAAACGTCGGAAACGTCAAAGCCAACAACGGCAATGCCGGCGGTATAATCGGCTATGCATACGCAAATGATGCAGAGATCTCCGTCTCCACATCATATAACAACGGTACGGTTGACGCAACCGGCAACGCAGGCGGCATAATCGGCGACGTAGAGGTCAGCAAGAATGTCTGCAACATCAACGTTTCCTATTGCTATAACAGCGCCGATATCATTTCCGTCAACAGAGCCGGTGCAATCTTCGGCTATGTTTCCGCAAACAGCAATGCGGTCGTCAACACAAAAACAACCGTCAACATCAACGAATTTTATAACATCGGCACCATCAAGGGCATCAAAAACGCCCTGATTTTCACCGCGGAAAGAGATTTTGCAAACAAGACCTCCGTTTCCAAGGCGTATAACACCGATTACGCGAGAGAATCCCGCGATTACAACGAATACGAAGGCTATGTTGTCAACAGCAGCGCACTCGCCGCATATTACAACAACATCACATCCCTCGGCTTCAACTCCTATGTATGGACCGCAAACGGCAACAATTCATACAAGTTCCTCCAGCTCACCGATAACAAAGCTCTTGTGAACATCACCGAAAAGCCTGTCATCGAAGGTGAGCTCACCGTCGGCAGCAGACTTGAGGTCAAAACCGTTTACAGCTCCTCTGCACTTGATTATGTCTGGTACAGAAACGGCAACGTCATCAGAAACGCCAACAAGAGCTATTACGTTCTGAAGAGCACCGATGCAGGCTGCATGATCTCCGTCCGTATCATCGGCAACAGAAGATACGGCGTTATCGGCAACGCACTCAGCGCAAGCGTCGCAATCCAGAAGGCTGCCGAAAAGCCCTTCCCCCCTGCAACAAAGTATATCGAAGACAACGTCGTTGAACTTGAAACAATCAAAGGCAACGAATACCGTGTCAACGATGGCAACTGGCAGGACAGCCCCGTATTCACCGGACTTGAAAAGGGCAAGGCATACAGATTCTATCAGCGCGTTAAGGCGACGAACGATGTCTCCGCAAGTCCCGCAAGCGAAGCGACCGTTGTCGAGACCGGCAAGAAGAACCTGGTCGGCAGAGGCATCACCTTTGAGGTCCTCATCAACAACGGCTATTACGAGAGAATCTGCTACTGCGATTCCACTCTCCGTTTTGACACCAATCTTTCACTCCGTGACTACGAAATCTCGTGGTACTGCGACGGCGAAGAAATAGCAAACTCCGAAAGCTCCACCCTCAGAATTTCCGATGAATTCGTCGGCAAGAAGGTCGTCGCAGTCGTCAGAGGCATCAATAATTACACCGGAACCTACATTTCCGAAGTAACCGTTCCCGAGCATTACAGCTCTTATGTTTACAGCGTCGTTGAACCTACCTGCAATGAATACGGCTATTCCATCAACTACTGCCGTCGTTGCGGTGCGACATTCTTCGACAAGTTCACCGCTCCCGTCGGACATAAGTACGGTGACTGGACCGACCTCAAGGCAGCAACCTGCACCGAGGACGGCACACAGACACGTTCCTGCATCCGCTGCGGCGAAACCGAAACCAGAACCGTTTACGCACACGGCCACAGCTTTGTTTTCGAAATGAAGAAAGCAAACTGCGGCGAAGAAGGCTACAGCCGTGAAAGATGCACCATCTGCAACTACTGCAAGTACTATGACAGATTCCCCGCTTCCGGCAGCCACAGCTATAAGACCGAAAAGGTCGAGCCCACCTGCACCGAAGAAGGCGGCACACGTCACACCTGCACAAAGTGCGGTCACAGCTATATGACCGATACAATCCCTGCAAACGGACATGTATGGGATGCATGGGTAACTGTCAAGAAGCCCACAGCGACCACAAAGGGTCAGCAGAAGCGTACCTGCTCTGTCTGCAAGGCAGTCGAGACACGCGAGATCGATAAGATAACCGACCCCGATAAGCCCGAAAATCCCGATATTCCTTCAGGTGACGACGTTGCAGTGAAGACGATCAACGGTAAGGACTATCTGTTCGGACTTCCCGAAAAGTGCGGTGTTGACTATTTCGGCGGCAATGACGTAAAGATTTACGGCAAGGACGGCAAGGTTAAGACCTCCGGTCTCATTGCAACCGGAGACCGCATCGTGATACTCAATGACGACGGCACGGCTTTCATTGACGCTGTCGCTGTTATCAAGGGCGATATCGACGGAGACGGCAAGGTCACCGCAACCGACTACATCAAGGTAAGACTTGCGGTGCTTAAACGTATCGAGCTCAAGGATGCATATCTCTATGCAGCCATCACCACCGGCGGTTCCAAGGTAACCGCCAAGGACTATACCGCTATCAGACTTCACGTCATCGGTAAGACTTCGCTTTTCAAATAAGCATAACAACAAACAGGGGAACCGGCGAAAACCGGTCCCCCTGATTTTTTGTCTTTCAAAGCCGAAAAGTGCAAAAATGTGTTTTATATTGTTTTTTCTGAAAACGTGCAAAATCACCATTGAAAACACGTAAAAATATGTGGCGCGCATTTCATAATCGGAAAAAATACAAAATCGACTGCATTGGGAAAGCTGTGCAACAATGGAATAAAAACGCCGGATCATCTGTGTTCGCAGGGATCCGGCGTGTTCATTACTTTGTACTCTGCCGCAGATCAGACACCTGCGGCTTCTTTTTCTTTTCTGCTTTTCTTTTCATCGTCTCCGTCGTCATCGCTTTCGTCGTCAACAGGCAGTTTTACAACGGTCATTTTCATGATACGGTGATCCTTGATCTCCGTAACTTTTATGTGCAGCGTCGGAAGATCCACTTCAAAAACGCTGCCGTCATCGGGAACAATGCCGTAGTTTGAGAAGACATATCCGCCCATCGTGTCGTAATCATCGACAGGAAGGTCAAGATCAAGCTCTTCTGCAACATCCGCAAGAGGCGCAACGCCGTGAATTATCCATGTGTCGTCGGAAACCTTGCGGATTTCCGGTTCTTCGTTGACAGTGGTTTCATCGTCGTTGAGGTCGCCGACGATCTGTTCAAGCAGGTCGTTCATCGTAACAATACCCATAAGACCGCCGTATTCGTCCAGTACGACACCGAAATGGTTGCGGGTCGTCTGCATCTGGCGGAACAGAACGTCCGCGTGAATGCCTTCGGGAACGAAGTATGCGGGGCGTACCGCTTCCTTCATGAGCTTCTTGCGGTCGGCTCCGCGAAGACGGAAATAGTCTTTGACATACAGCACACCCACCACATCGTCAATCGTTTCGCCGCATACGGGATATATCGAATGGCGCGTTTCGTGAATGGTATTTTCCCACGTCGCGTTGTCCTCCTTTGTCCAGAGGACGCATACGTCGGTACGGTGTGTTGCGAATTCGCTGACGGTACGGTCGTCAAATTCGAACACGTTCTGAATCATTTTTTGTTCCTGCTCGTCGATAACGCCCTTCTGACCGCTTTCGTCGACCATAAGACGTATCTCCTCCTCGCTGACCTCTTCATCCTCCTGGTTCGGATCGATTCCTAACAGTCTGAGAACGCCGTTTGTGGAAACCGAAAGAAGCCAGACGACCGGGGTGAATACTTTCGCGACACCGCAGAGCATAGGTGCCATTGCAAGCGACATTTTTTCGCTTTTTTTCATGGCAACACGCTTGGGAACAAGCTCGCCGAATATCAGCGTGATGTATGAGAGTATAAGCGTGATGACCACGACGGATATCGCCTGCAATGTGTCCTCGTTTACCGTGACGCCGAGCGAAATGAGCCACGAAACAAGACGTGAGGCAAAGTTATCCGCCGCAAACGCACTTCCGAGAAAGCCGGAAAGCGTTATTGCGATCTGAATTGTGGAGAGGAATTTTGCCGGCTGTTCTGTCAGTCTGCGCAGCTTTTTTGCGCGCTTGTTGCCGTTTTCCTCGAGCTTTGTGATTTTGGCTTCATTTACCGATAAAACCGCAATCTCCGCACACGCAAAGACCGCGTTTAAAAATATCAGTATAAGCTGGAGAATAAGCTGTCCCCATATTGATTTCATAAATTAAGATTTTCCTCCGGAATGCGTACATAAAGTACCGATTATTGTTACTGAAAATTACTGAAAGCCTATCCGGTGAAAATCAGGTAAGAAGCCTACGAAAATGCAAAAAGGCATAACGGCACCCGAAAAAAGAGCGCAGTAATGCCTTGAATATGCGAAGTTCGTATGCTTTACAGGCAGAATTGATGGAACGGCGGCAAAAAGCGCCGACACATCGTCGGTTGCCGTCGGTACAGCCCGTACTGTCCATTTAAGCATATTCCTCCAATCATTGATTATTTATAACTATAATATCACATTTATGCCGATGTGTCAATAGCGTTTTTTTAGTGTTTCGCAAATCGCGTCAGCAAGAGCAATCAGCTCGTCGCGTTTTTCCGGCTTGACGGACGATTTAAGTGTGACGGGATTTGCAATGACGTTCATGCCCTTCATTGAAGAAAGAATATTTTTCATCTGTCCCGCAGCTGTTGCCGCCCAGGTTCCGTTTTCAATGAGCGCGACCGTACGGTTTTGCAGATTATGCGCCTTGAGGTCAAGCAGAAGGTTTTCCATCGTGACAAAAATACCGCCGTTATATGTTGTTGTGGCAAATACGATATGACTGTATCTGAACGCTTCCGCGACGACATACGAGGGATGTGTCACCGAAACATCATACATCTGAATGTTCTTGACTCCCTGCTCGCCGAGCCTGTTTGCAACGATCTCGGCAGCGCTCTGCGTGTTGCCGTAGACGCTGGAATATGCAATGAGAACCCCTTTTATTTCGGGTTCATAAGCACTCCATTTTGCATATTTCTGAATCAGGTTGTCAATATCTTTTCTCCAGATAAGACCGTGAAGCGGGCAAATCATGGATATGCGGAGCGACTGCGCTTTATTCAGCAGCGCTTTGACCTGCACGCCGTACTTACCGACAATATTCGTGTAATAGCGGCGGTATTCCGACATGTCCGGTGTCGATTCGTCGGCAAATATGTTGCCGTTCAGTGCGCCGAAGCTGCCGAATGCGTCGGCGGAATAGAGCGTTTCCTCTGTCATGTCATATGTGACCATCACCTCGGGCCAATGAACAAGCGGCGCCATGACAAAGGTGAAGATGTGTCTGCCGGTGCAGAGTGTGTCGCCCTCCTTGACGAGATGTGCGCGTGAATCAATATCAAAAGCAAAGAACTGCTTTATCATGTCGGCAGTCTTTGCGTTGCAGACAATCCTGACTTCGGGATGACGCACGACAAGCTCGCCGAGTGTTGCGGCGTGGTCCGGTTCCATGTGATTCACGATGACATAGTCAAGCTGTCTGCCCGAAAGCAGATGCTCAACGCCGTCAAGGAAAACGTCGGACACTTCCTTGTCTACCGTATCGAGCAGAACTGTTTTTTCGTCAAGTACGAGATACGAATTATATGATACTCCGCGCGGTATGGGATAAACGCTTTCGAAAAGCGCCTTGCGGCGGTCGTTGCCGCCTACCCAGTACATATCGGCGGTGATTTTTATTTCCTGATGCATTGATTTTACCTCCGAATACACATCATTTACCGATATTTTATCACAAAAAACAGATATTTTCAAGTTGCATATGCAACATAATTGTGGTACAATAGAACCGCAAAATCGTTTTTGATTCATAACGGAGGAATAAAATGAAAGCACACGAAGTGATTGAACAGCTCATAGAAATGTCGGGAGTTCATCTTGACCCGACCGTTGATACGCTGAAACTCGGCGACAACGATAAGGAAACAAAAAAGGTGGCGTTTTGCTTTACCGCAACGCCGGATGTCATCAGAAAGGCGGCAGCGTGGGGCGCTGATGTGATAATAACACATGAACCGACTTTTTATGACCATTTTGACAATTTCAAAGAAAATGCCGTGACTATAGCCAAGAAAAAGCTGCTTGATGAAAGCGGAGTTACGGTTTACCGCTATCACGATCACCCGCATTTTGCCGCAGACGGTGATATGATTCACAAAGGATTTCTGAGAAAGGTCGGTTTTGAAGGGAATTTGGTGCATGATGCGGGCGGTTCTGCCGACTCGTTTTTCGACTTTGACACGCCGATAACTCCCCGTGAGGCTGCCGGTATTATTTCGGATAAGCTGAAGATTCATCATGTGCGTATAATCGGCGCGGCGGACGCAAAGATGACAAAAGCTCTGCTTTGCCTTGGAGCGTGCGGTGATATCGGTGTCAACACTCTCCGCGATACCGACAGGGAAATGGTAATCTCCGGTGAGGACTGCGAATGGAAAAACGGTTGTTTTGTCCGTGATGCCGCCGAGCTCGGAATGAAAAAAGCCTTGATACTTCTCGGTCATTGCGCAAGCGAGCGCGACGGTATGGAGTATATCCGCGATATGTGGGATGAGCGCTACGGCAGCAAAAACGGCGTAGAGAGCAGATATTTCCAGACCCCCGACCTTTTTGTGTGAATTAACAATAGGTTTTATCCAAATCAATTATAAATACAAATACAGCCCGCGAAAGCGGGCTGTATTTGTATTTATACGGAAAATCAGCCGAAGATGGAATCGATATTGCGCTCCACGAGTATATAGATGATATAATCAGGCTTTTTCTGCTTCATTTCGTTGTTGCTGAAGGTGTAATCCCACAAGCTTTTATACCATGTGGTGTCGAAGCGTTCGGCGAGGATATCGTAAAGCTGTGACGAATAGCTGTCGCGCATGACGAGTGCCGAAGGAAGCTCGGGGCGGTTTGTCTGTACGGTGCGCTGATTCTGAACGGTACCCGGATCATATGTCAGTCTTCTGTCGCTCACATAGCGGCGTATGGACGAGATCTGACTCGGCATTTCGAACTTCGGGGTGCGGAGTACGTTGTATTCGCGCATCGGCGTGTCATTTGATGCGTAGCCGTTGATGCCGTAATATTCAAGATATGTCGCGATGTCGCCGCCGAGGTAATAATCCTCTGCCCAGTTGAATTCGTCAAAGGTGCGGGGGGCGCATTCGGGATGCTTCTCCGAAATATAGTTAAACAGCTCGGTATAGGCGATGAAGCTACCGTAGTCATTCCAGTGACTGTCGGTTTTCCAGTAGAGCTTGTATTCGTCGTTTTTGTGCTCTTCAAAGGCGGGGCGCAGGTCGATGACTTTGATCCCGGCTTTTGTGATCGCTTCCGTGACCTGTTCAAGGCGGCTGGCACGCTTTTGCGGAACGTAGTTTGCTGGCATGGTTTCGGGATATGTCGTTGCGGGAGACGGTACGATCATATATATTATCTCGCTGTCCGGCAGTTCGCTTTTCAGTTTTTCGGAACGCGATTTCAGGCGGTTTGTCAATGCTTTGAGCTGGTTGTCGTTATATGTATTGTTTCTGAGATAGTCGTTCAGTGAATATTCGAGGTGGAACTGATAATTACCGCCGGCGATGATATGCCACTGGTCTTTACCGACAGCCTTAGGACGGGCGGTGTATTTCATGACTTCGCTTGCGTTTTTGCCTTCGGTCTGAGCGGTCAGCTCAAGATTTACGCTTGTTGCATGGTTATTGACGCGTATTGAGAAATACCCGTGGTCACTCTGCGAGGAATAAGTTTTGCTTTTGACCTTTGCGGTTACGGTTGCGCCGCTTTCACATGTGCCGATAATGACAAAAATGTTATTTTCGACTCGTGTGCAGCCTATAACCTCAGGCTGTGCGGTTGTTTCGTCATATATAACGGCGGGTACGGACGGTTCCTCGGATACGGCTTCGGAGGGTTCTTCTGACGCGACGCTTTCTGCCTCGGAGACGGCGATATCGGATGAGACAGAGGAGTCGCGGCTTGTATCTGCCGGGGTGGTATCACAGGCGGCAAACGAGGTCAGTATCAGGGCGAGAAGTATTGCGGCAAGTGTTCTTTTCATGAGTATCTACCTTTTTTACAGTTTTCCTTTCTATAATAGCACACTTTTGTGAAAAAATCAACAGAAAGTTTCCCGCGCCACGGAAAAGCCGATTGTCTTTCCGAGAGGTGATATGACAACGTTTTCTGTTGTGTCATTTTCCGGACAGGTTGTGAATACGAATATAAGCGGGTGGTGCTTATGCTCGGAAGGATAAAGGAAATTTTGTGGGGAACGCCCACAGCCGTAATCATTCTGCTGGTCGGCGCGTATTTTACGTTTGCATTATTACGACGCGGAGCGTTCGGTAAAAAAAGCGTCGTCGCCGCGTTCAGAAGTTACGGGAGCGGAGGCAGTGACGGTATATCTCCGTTTTCGTCGCTTGCAACGGCACTTGGCGGTACGGTCGGCATAGGGAGCATCACAGGCGTGGGAATTGCGCTTTCGGTGGGCGGCGCCGGCAGTATGCTTTGGTTCTGGCTTTGCGGTCTGCTTTGCGGGGGCATAAAGTATGCCGAGGTGGTGTCTGCATCCTGTTCAAGAATACGCATGAACGGCGTATTTGTGGGCGGGGCTATGTATTCATTGAAAACCGATGGCCATAAAACCGCAGCGGTAATTTTTTCTGTTTGCGGGATCCTTGCGTCGTTCGGCACGGGAAACATGACTCAGGCATCCGCTGTGGGAGACGTCATGGCGGCAAACGGCATTCCCCGGACGCTGAGCGCGGCTTTCCTTGCACTGCTTGTCGCTTTTGCGGTATTCGGCGGTCAGAAGCGCATTGCCGGAGTGAGCGCTGCCATTGTCCCCGCGGCAGGCGCGGTATATCTTGTGCTTGCTTTGTTCATGCTTATCCGCGGCGCTCACGAGCTGCCGCGTGTTTTCAGAGATATTTTTGCTGCCGCATTTGGGTTGCGGCAGGCTGTGGGCGGTACTCTCGGCGTGAGCGTTTCGGCGGCGATAAGTGTGGGGCTGACGCGCTGCATCTTTTCGAATGAGGCGGGCATGGGAACAAGTCCGATGGCTCATTCCTCTGCCGAAAGTGTTTTGCCGTCGGCTCAGGGACTTATGGGCGTTGCCGAGATAATTGCCGACACATTTGTTTTTTCGACCGTTACGGCGCTTGCTCTGCTTTGTCACGGCACGACAGACGTGTATGAACTCTTTGCCGGCGAGTGCGGGATGTTCGGAAGAATCGTCCTTCCCGTGCTTCTCGTGATATTTGCGTATGCCGCAATCATTGCATGGTGCTACTATGCGGAAAGCTGCATCGCGTTTCTGTTCCCGCATTCCTGCGGTGCGGCGCTGACGGTTTACCGTCTGCTTTCGGTGGCGTGTGTATTTGCCGGCGTCATGGTCGTTTCGCAGTCGGTATGGGACATTGCCGACATTCTCAATGTGCTCATGATGATACCGAATATATTCGATCTGATAACAAAACGAAAGGAAATACTGAGATGGACTGGCACAAAATGACTCCGGATGCGGTGATGAAGGAGCTTGCCGTGACAACGGCGGGGCTTGACGAGGATGAGGCGGGAAGGCGGCTTGAACGGTACGGCAAAAACGAGCTGCGTGAAAAGAAAAAACAATCGGCTTTGAAAAAGCTGCTTTTGTCGTTTGCGGATACCATGACGGTCGTGCTTTTTATCGCCGCCGCTGTCAGCTTCACGGTTTCAAGGCTTCAGGGAGAAAGCGCTGTGGATTCCTTCATAATTCTCGGCGTCGTGTGTGTGAACGGTATCGTCAGCGTGATCCAGGAGAGCAAGGCGGAAAAATCTCTGGAGGCATTGAAAAGGCTCACGGCGCCCGAGGCGAAGGTGCTTCGCGGCGGGACGGGAAAGCGCATTTCGGGCGCACTGCTTGTTCCCGGTGACATCGTTTCGGTGAGAAAGGGCGATTTTGTGCCTGCCGATTGCCGTATCATAAATGAGGTCGCTCTTGTCTGCGATGAATCGTCGCTTACGGGTGAGCCGCACGGTGTTTATAAGACATCGGACACACTCACGGCGGGGGAGGGGCATATTGCGTCGATGCGCAACATGATTTGGTCGGGTACGACAGTGATGGGCGGTCATGCCGAGGCGGTCGTCGTTGCGACGGGGATGAAAAGCTATGTCGGCGGCATTGCGGATATGCTGACGGGCGATGCGGACAGCAAAACTCCGCTTCAGAAGCGTCTTGCGAAAACCGGTACGGTACTCGGCAACGCGGCTCTTGTGACATGCCTTGTTATCTTTGCGGTATCGCTGATCAAAGGGTTTCCGCCGGCTGAAATGTTTCTGACAAGTGTAAGCCTCGCCGTTGCCGCCATTCCGGAGGGACTGCCGGCGATAGTAACTATCATGCTGTCGCTCGGGGTCACGAGAATGGCAAAAAGGCGGGCTATCGTGCGCCGTTTGCCGGCGGTGGAAACGCTGGGGTGTACGACGGTCATATGCTCGGACAAAACGGGCACACTGACGCGGGGCAAAATGACCGTGTGCGAATTTGACGGAAACGAAAATATGCTGGCGAAAATATTTGCGTCAAACAATGACGATTCGTCTCCCACCGAAAAAGCGCTGCTTGAGTTTGCGAAAAGCAGGGGATACAGCGGAGGAAGCGAACGCATTGCGGAGATCCCTTTTGATTCGAAAACAAAATTTATGGCGACGCTTCACCGTGACGGAGACGGATATTTTGCTTCTGTCAAGGGTGCGCCCGAGATTGTTTTCGGCATGATCGACGGGCTGCCGCGCGGGGTTTTTGAGAAAGCACGTTCCATGGCTGAGCGTGGGCTGCGTGTCATGTGCGGAGCGTATGCAAGGCTTTCGGTAAAACCGCAGAGACTTGACGTGGTGAGATATACTTATGCCGGGATCGTCGGTATGAGCGATCCGCCGAGGGACGGTGTTGCCGCTGCGGTTGCCGCCTGCCGTGAAGCGGGGATACGCCCCGTTATGATCACCGGCGACCACAAGGACACTGCCGTTGCCATTGCAAAGGAAATCGGTATAATGCGCATGAGCGCTTCGGCTTTCACGCAATCTGAGCTTGAGGCGATGAGACCGGACGAAATGAGAAGAGCTATATGCACCTGCGCCGTATTTGCACGTACAACGCCCGAATTCAAGTTGAAGATTGTTGAAACACTACGCGAAAGCGGCGAAACCGTTGCCATGACCGGCGACGGTGTCAACGATGCGCCGGCACTGAAAAAGGCTGACATAGGATGCGCGATGGGTGTAAGCGGTACTGATGTTGCCAAGGAGGCAAGCGATATTATCCTCACAGACGACAATTTCTCGACGATTGTTTCCGCAGTGGAATACGGAAGAACGATCTATGCGAACATACGGCGCGCCGTTCATTTTCTGATATCCTGCAATATCGGCGAAATTATTACGATGTTTGCGGCGATCGTACTTTCGCTTCCGACGCCGCTCACGGCGGTTCAGCTTCTCTGGGTCAATCTTGTTACCGATTCGCTGCCTGCCGCGGCGCTCGGTTTCGAAAAGCCGTCTGCCGGTATCATGCGTGTAAAGCCCGTAAAAAAAGAGAGCAATCTGTTCGGGCTTTCCGACGGACTGCTCATTGCGTTTGAGGGACTTATGATAGGTGCGCTGTCTCTTGCGGCATATTTCATCGGCGACAGGCTTGCGGGAGCGGCAGCAGCTGACACGATGTGCTTTTGTGTGCTTTCGATGTCACAGCTGTTTCACGCATACTGTATGCGCTCCGAGGCACCGCTTTTCAGAGTGGGGTTCTTCGGAAATCCCATGCTTATCGCCGCGCTTGCCGTGTCGACGGCGGTTCAGCTTGCGGTCATGCTTATTCCGTCGCTTGCCGCAGCATTTGACGTTGTGCCGCTCTCGGGCGAACTTTGGACAATCACCGTTTTGCTTGCTTCGGTTCCGCTTATTCTCGGCGAGGTCAGGAAGATTATCTTCAGACGGTGATTTCTGTGCTGACGGCGCGGTAGTAGAGCGCCATTGTTATCCCTGTGTAGGGATAAGTCCATATTCCGGTGATGACGGATATCGAGGTGAGAATATTCCAGCCGATAAAAGACAGCACAAGCACGAAATACTCGCCGAGGTGACCGCGCATGAGCTTTCGTGAGGCTGTCATGCACTGTATGACGGACATTTCGGGGTGGTCGAGCATTATATATTTCGCCTGGCTGTAACAGAGGGCGAGGATTATTCCCGGGACGATAAAAAACAGCATGCCGATGGCGGCAACTATTGAGGTGATAATCGTGAGAAGGAAAAATTTCAGGAAGGACAGCACCGGCGGGAACATTTCCTGGAGCGGTACGGCGGTCTCGCCCGATGACAGTCGGAAGGAATAGCATACAAGTCCGAAGGAGATGTATGTGTTCAGTAGCGAGAAAACGAGACGGAGCACCAGCGCACCGGTATTGCCCATAAGGTCGGAGACAAGCGCTTCGGACAGCTTCGTTATATCGCGTACGCCGCTGTTTATCAGCTCGGCATAGGTGTTGCCGCTGCCGGAATATTGAAAAATGTATATCAGGAATGATATCGCTGTCAGCATCATGCCCGCAAAAAGCGGACTCGGCTTTACCGATACGAGGATTTGTTTTGCTCTCAGCTTGAGCATATATCTGCTTTGCATTGCTTTTTCTCCACAATATTGTTTATTGTAACAAACAGTATACCACGACATTGTGAACGGCAAAGAAAAATATTGTTAATAGATACGGGATTTATATGACGATAACGGCATGGATTGTTAACACAAAATCCACATATTCGGCGGCGCGATGTGGTAAAATACGTGTTATAAATCCAATATTAACGGAGCAGTGTTAAAAATGAGATATAATTCTTTTGATTTCTGCGATTGCAGACTTATAAAGCAGCACGGGCGCTGCGGTTTTGAAGACGGCGCGTTGGCGATGAGCTGGTCAAACAGCGGTATTGAATTCAATTTCGAAGGAACGGGATTCATTGTTTCGTTCAGACATTACGCCGGTGAAACGCCTGCTTATGTACGTGTGTTTGTCGATGGTGTGTCTCAGCGTTTTGCGATTGCAAACGGTGAGGAGAGGATATGCTATGACGGGCTGGCGGAGGGAAGGCACAATGTGAAGATCCTTCGCATAACGGAGGGGCTGAAGCTGCTGCTGATCGACAGCGTGACGTTATGCGGCGATGACCCGTATCTTCTCGACCGTCCCGCAGACAAGGCGCTCAGAATCGAGTTTTACGGTGATTCAATCACCTGCGGATACGGCGTTATGGGTAACAATGCGTCGCCCGGATATGTTACGTTCGAGCAGGACAGCACAAACGCGTATGCGTATATGACGGCGGAAATACTGGATGCGGACGGCAGGTATATGTGTCAGTCGGGGAAGGGTATTGTCGCAAACTGCATCGGTGACCGCGATGATATGAAGGTCTCGGACTTCTGGGCTTGGAAGAACGTCGCGGGAGAGCCGTGGGATACGAGCCGCTGGACACCGGACGTATGCGTGCTCAATTGCGGTACGAATGATGCATGGGGCGGTATCGGAGACGAGGAATTCAAGGAGCGCGGTCTGCATTTCCTTGCGGATGTCAGAAAAGCATATCCTCAGGCGAAGATAGTATGGGCATACGGTATTATGGACGAGACAAAGCTCAGGGCGGTTGAAGAAACAGTCAACGAATTTGCAAAAAACGATGCAAATACATATTTCTTCCCGATAAAATCGATGTATCACTTCAATGATGAGGTGGGCGGCGGCGGGCATCCGAACACCAACACATCAAAGCGCACTTCCGCCGAGCTTGCGGCAAGGATAAAGGAAATTCTCTGACACTCATATGGGTGACGTAACAGGGCTGCAGCCGGTTTTCGGCGGTGGTCCTGTTTCTTTTTGTCACTCATGCAGCACCCGTCATATACTGCTTACTGAAGGGTGTGATATATATGAAATGCCAGAGAAAGCTGATCGGCAGCTGTGCGCTGTCGTTCGGTGCGGGTGTTCTGCTCAGTATATTCCTGCCGCCGGTGGTGATGGTGTGTATCACATCAGTCGTCGTGGTCGGCGCGGGCGTCGCTATGGTTTTTACATAACTGTACATGGAGGCTGTCATGAGAATATATTGCTTCAAGGCACCGAAAATACTGAGACCGTTGCTCAGGAGACTTATTAAATAACAATCATTACGGCGTCACGATTTCCGTGACGCCGTAATGATTGTTATTGGGTTGTGCCGCGGCGGTGCTTTTACATGACCGTCACATTTTTCATGAGCAGTTTATCGGGACCTGCGTAGCGCTCCGCAACGGTTGTGTTTTCGGAAAGGCGGAGAGTATTCAGGACATCGGACAGCTTTGCGCTCATCGTGATTCCGGTTATGGGTTCGGTTTTGCCGTTTTCGTGCCGGTATGCGAGGCGGATCTCGCCGCCGATATAGTCATTATAAAGGTCGACCTGAAGCCCCGAAAGGGAAACACATTCGATGTACGGAAGCTTTTCAAGCTCGTTTTCGGTGAGCGTTCCCGCTTCCAACTTCATGCAGCGGAGATTGCCTGTTTCGGGCTCTTTGAGGTATGATGCAAAGCGATGTGCGCCGTAATAGCCGGTTACAATGCCGTTTGTGATGAGCTTTGTGTCGCGCAGCGTGACACCGTCGTCATCGAAATACGACGAACTGCCGCTGCCGCGGATCTGTCCGACAAGCGACAAATTCAAAGCGTCGCATTCGCCCTTCTGAAGCTCGTCGTTTTTATGGTGCAGATTTGACTGTGAATATACTGCTGCGTAGTTAAGATCGTATGAGAGTTCGCTCATCAGCGATGCGATCTCCTTGTCGCGCAGGACGATATTTGCGCTCAGCGGTGTTTGGGGTTTGGTCGCCTTGCGTCTCAGCGCCACTTCTTTCATTTTTGCCGCAATTTCTGCGGTTATTTTCCCGGGGTTGAATTCGGTGAAACGGTATGCCTCGTAGAGCTCCACGGATTCGTCGCCCTCGGTATAGGTCGGTATGGCTTCGATCAGGGCATGATATTTCACCTGTGTTTTGTTTATGCCGCGACTGTTCTGTATGCTGAAAGTTTCGCGGTAGAGGAAAATCTCGGTCGCGTTGATTGAGCCGTTTTCGATGCAGTCGGCGGCAAAGACGGCATCGGCTATCTTTGCGGCAAGCTCGCGTGGCTCATATTCATTCATGTTTGATTCGATTTCCGCTTCAAGCTCCCCGCCGTCGGGAAGCTCATACGGCTCGTTGAAGACCAGCTTTGCGCGGTTCACTGCGGAGCTGATATGCGATTTTACATCATCGTCGGTCATTGATTCGTAAACCGCAAACGATGAATCGCCGGTTTTGCCGTCGTGATTGACGTAGACGGTTACATTAGTAGTTGTCGTATCGGTTGCACGTACCGTTTCCAGCTTACGGTGAACAAAGAACAGCTCATATGTTTCTTTTTTCAGCGAAACGACGCGGTAACCGCTTGCCTCGTTATTTTCTTTCAGAAATCCGATTATATTATTCATCCGAGCTTTACCCTCACTTTCAGGTTGGGACCGCCGTCGGTGACGCGGACCCATTCCTTGTAGCCTTTGCCGCAGTAGCCTGAGCCGATGACCTCAAAGCCGTCTGAGATCATGGAAATGGATTTGAGCAGATCCGGGACGAAGCCGCTCATTACGACCGGTGAAACGTAGTGGTCGGTCAGTTTGCCGTCAACGATTTCGATGCCGTATTCTGCGGTGCACTGAATCTGCCAGTTCTTCGGGTCCTCCATTCCGTTGTTGGTCTCAAACAGCATATAGCCGTGTTTCACGGAGCGTATCATATCCTCAAGCTTGTCGTTGCCGCGTTCAAAGAAGGTGTTTGTCATGCGGGAATATGCCTTATGGGAGTACGATTCACGTCTGCCGTTTCCGGTTGGCTCCGTTCCGAGCTGAGATGCCGATGTCAGGTCTGAAAGCCCGGCGACAAGGATGCCGTCTTTGATTATCTGTGTGTCATGCGCAATAACGCCGTCGTCGTCGAAAAAATACGATGCGGCATTGACCGTTGCCGCAGCACCGTCACGCATGTTTGTTATGGGCGACGCGACATACTGCCCCACGCATTGCTTTGCAAGTGCGCGGTCTTTTACGAATTGATCCATTTCCACGCCGTGTCCGAACGCTTCGTGGGCAATAAGCCCCGTTATGGAGTTGTCGGTTATTACATCATAGATACCCGGTTCGATGGGTGTTGCCTTTGTCAGGTGAAGCGCTTTATCCGCCAGCTTGTCGATGAGCTGCGGCAGTCTTTCCATTACATCGGCGATATGCGTGGAGTATGCACCTTCGCGGGCATTCACCATTCTGCCGTCCTGAGCGATGACCATGAGATAGCCGTTTACCCAGCCGTAGCTTTGCGAAAGCTCACGGTTTTTGGTCACAAACAGCTTTGAGACCTCAAACGGCTGAAGGGTCACGACAGCGTTCACAAAACGGTTGTCTTTGGCAAGCAGCCTGTCGCGCAGCTCAGAGCAATATGAAAGAATGTCGCTGTCGCCGTATGAGGCAAAGTCCGTTTCGCGGATAAAATCCCGACGGAGAGGCTCGTCCTTCACGGCATTGCTTTCGATCATTCTGTCTTCGAGTGAAGGTGATATCGCAACGGCGCGGCGTATTTTTTCGGCAAGCGCCGGAATATCGCCCGAAAGGTCGTCGAGTGAGTATTCGAAAAACGCTTTGCCGTTGTGCATCTTGATCACGAAGCCGCATTCGCCTTCACCGTCACGTATTGCAGAGGAACGGCGGTCGGTACGGTAGATTGTTGCATGTACATCCGTGCCGAGTATACTGACGTATGAGAATGTCCTGCCAAGCTCTGCGATAAGCCCGCGGCATATTTCACGCTTGCCGTTTAAGTATTCTGAAAATGACATGGAAACCTCCTGTATTTTGTTGTGAGTTGTATTTTTGTTCACTTCACGACGCGGTTTATTACTTCGGCGTATTTACGCTTTGTTTTCGGTGAAGTGAAAAGGATGAAAAACAGTATCGCAGCGGCGATGACTATCATCCAGTATGCGCCGCTTTCATCACCGCGTTCAAGCACCGTGCGTGTTATTGAGCCGTACAGCAGATAAAATGCTGCGGTGATTATCAGATCGGTCAGGCTGATGCCGAAAAATCCGGTTATTTTTGAGCCTCCGTCTTTTTTGCAGTGTATTATACCCCAGTAAACGGTTCCGAACAGATTATGTGCGGAAAGCGGTTTGCTTTTCAGGCAGACGATGCTGCCGTATCTGCGGGAAATAAACACATTGTCAAGATAATCGTCGCCGCCGGCAAAATTTTTGAACGCAGTTTTGTCGTCCCAGCGCTCCTTCAGTGTATTGACGTCGTGGTCGCTTTTGAAAACCATAGACTTACCGCCTTTCATTTTATTATTCTATCATATTGCTTCGTCATAATCAATACAAATTATATTAATCTTTTGAGGCTAAAGGGAAATGTTGTTGCAAAAAAATCACCTTGATCATGAATTGAACGGCGAGAAACAAGTTTTTTTGAAATGTCAAAAGAAAAAACTTGCATTTTGCGTTTTGATGTGATAGAATACATTATCAAAATGAATTTCAATGAAAGAAGGATACATCATATGCAGTTCAAAAGTCAGTATCTCCAGAGCGTGTACGATACAGTATGCAAGCGCAACCCCGATGAGCCCGAATTTCTTCAGGCTGTCAGAGAGGTTCTTGAATCGTTCGAGCCTGTTGTCGAGAGGCGTCCCGACATTGTCAAGGCGGGTGTGATCGACCGTATCGTCGAACCCGAGAGATTCATCCAGTTCCGTGTTTCGTGGGTCGACGACAACGGCAAGGTTCAGGTCAACCGCGGATACAGAGTTCAGTTCAATTCCGCCATCGGTCCGTATAAGGGCGGTCTCAGGCTCCATCCCTCTGTCTGCTCATCCGTTATCAAGTTCCTCGGCTTTGAGCAGATCTTCAAAAACTCCCTGACCGGTCTCCCCATGGGCGGCGGTAAAGGCGGCAGTGATTTCGACCCCAAGGGCAAGAGCGACGGAGAAATCATGCGTTTCTGCCAGTCATTCATGACTGAGCTTTCAAAATATATCGGCGCGGATACCGATGTACCCGCAGGTGACATCGGCGTCGGTGCACGTGAGATCGGATATATGTTCGGTCAATACAAACGTCTCCGCAACGAATTCACAGGTGTTCTTACCGGCAAGGGTCTTTCATACGGCGGTTCTCTCGCAAGAACTCAGGCAACAGGATACGGTCTGCTTTATTTCACCGAGGAAATGCTTAACACCATGAAGAAGGACAGTGTCAAGGGCAGGACGGTCGTCATCTCCGGTTCCGGTAATGTTGCGATTTATGCATGCGAAAAGGCACAGACTCTCGGCGGCAAGGTCGTTGCTCTCAGCGACAGCAACGGATATATCTATGACAAGGACGGCATCAAGCTCGATGTTGTCAAGCAGATCAAAGAGGTCGAACGCGGAAGAATCAAGGAGTATGCGGCGCGTGTTCCCGGCTCTGTCTATACCGAAGGCTGCCACGGCATCTGGACTATAAAGTGCGATGTGGCTCTGCCCTGTGCAACACAGAACGAGCTTGATGAGGAGAGCGCAAAGGCGCTTGTCGCAAACGGTGTCATTGCAGTTGCCGAAGGCGCCAATATGCCATCCACTCCCGAAGCTGTTGCTGTATTCCAGAATGCGGGCGTTCTCTTTGCCCCCGCAAAGGCTGCAAACGCAGGCGGCGTTGCCACCAGCGGTCTCGAAATGAGCCAGAACTCCATGAGATACAGCTGGACATTCGAAGAAGTTGACGCAAAGCTCAAGCAGATCATGATCAATATCTTCCATAACGCTTTCAATGCTTCCAAAGAATTCGGCAGCGAAGGCAACCTCGTTATGGGCGCCAACATCGCCGGCTTCCTCAAGGTCGCCGATGCAATGCTTGCTCAGGGCATCGCATATTAATTATTCTGACTACATAATTCGGAGCTGCCGCAGACGACAGCTCCGTTTTTTGCTCAGGCTATTGACAAACGCGGCTTTTGAGTCTATAATAACGCATGTTATCGTATATTGCGGAGATTGCTTGTGGAAAAGAAAAAAGCATATTCGCTTTTCGAACCGACGCGGAATTGATATTCTGGACGTTGTTTATCGGCATAGGGGCGGTTTGCGGTGCGGTCGGCATGCTTGTCGATCCGTCGGGAAAAGTGTTCGGGAAGGTATATTATGAAAAAAGCGGTTATATTTGATTTGGACGGTCTGCTCATCGACAGTGAGACGATCGCATATAAAATCGATTCGGAGCTTGTGGGAAAGTACGGACATGAGTTCCCGTTGGCGGAATATATAGCGCATTACAGCGGAAAAACAGTCAAGGACAATGCCGGGCGCCTTGTTGAGGTTTACGGATTGCCGTATACGCCTGATGAAGCGTTGAAATGGATCATCGCGCGCGACAATGAATATATCGGGCAGGGAGTGCCGCTCAAAAAAGGGGCGCGCGAGCTGCTTGAATTTCTGAAAAGTAAAGGTATAAAGGTTCTGCTCGCCACGTCGAGTGTGCGTGAGCGTGCGGTCGGTATCCTGTCCCAAAACGGCATAGATGGCTTTTTTGACGATATGCTTTTCGGAGATGAGGTCAAAAACGGAAAGCCTGCGCCTGATATATATCTGAAAGCCATGGAGAGGGCGGGTGTTTCGGCTGAGGAATGCCTTGTACTTGAGGACAGCGAGGCAGGAATACGCTCTGCGCATTCGGCGGGTGTCGACGTCATATGCATACCGGATATGAAAGCGCCGGCTGAGGAATACCGCGCGATGGCATATCGCGTGATTCCGTCGCTTGACAGGGTTATCGGCATACTTGAAGAAAACGAAACAGAAATGGTTTTGTGTGGTGAGGATGATATAGCCGAAGTTTCCGCACTTTACGGACGTGTCGTAGATTATCTTGAGTGTCATGTTAATTATCCGAGATGGTCACACGATTATCCCAATGAGATATCTGTCGGGAATGCGGTGAGGTGCGGGACGCAGTACGCCTGTGTGAAGGGCGGCAGGGTAATCGGTGCGGTTGTGCTAAACGGTGATCCGCAGGGTGATTATTCCTGCGTGTGCTGGAAAAACAAGCTGATGCCGGGCGAATTCCTTGTTATTCACGCGCTTGCGGTGGACTATGAAGAATCGGGCAGCGGTGTCGGAAGTTTTATTGTTGATTTCTGCCTTCAAACGGCAAGACGGCGCGGATATAAAGCAGTGCGGCTTGATGTTGTGCCCGATAACGAGCCGGCAATAGGACTTTACACAAAAAAAGGTTTCGCATATGCGGGCACTGAGGATATGAAGCGTGGTATTCCGGAGGTTCCGCTGTGGAGACTTTATGAATACAACTTCGCGGATACGGACGGTTAACGGTATGAGATATAAAGGAATCGTATTTGACAAGGACGGCACTTTGCTTGATTTTGAGCGTTGCTGGCTTCCCGTCGCAAGGCATGCACTGATGACTCTGCTTGATGAGCTGGAGCTCCCGTCGGAATTACTGCCTGATCTGCTGGCTGCCGGAGGTATTCACGGCGAAACATATGATATAGACGGTGTCTTCTGTTACGGAACAGGCGCAATGATGATCGATGTGATAATCCGTTGGCTTGAGGCGCACGGGGTCAAGGATGACGGGAATAAGCTTGCCGGGCTTATTATGCGGATTACAGACGCGTCGTATGTGTACGGCGAGATGAAGCCGGACTGCGAAAATATTGTCGGCGTATTTGAACGTTTGCGCGGAATGGGGCTTCGTATTGCGCTTGCGACATCGGACAATAGGGCTGGGGCGATGAAATGCCTTGAAACCTTCGGGATTGCGCGGTTTTTTGATGAAATATACTGCGATGACGGTGTTCACAGCAAACCCGATCCGTATTTTATGAGGGTATTCTGTGGCAAATACGTTTTTGATGCATGCGAGGTTGTCATGGTCGGCGATACGCCTTCCGACGTCTCATTTGCTAAAAACAGCGGTGCGGCGATGGTGGCGGTGGCAAAGAATGAGCACAATACGGCGATTCTCGCGCCTGTTTCTGATGCTGTTATCCACGATATCTCGCAGATCTTCACGTTTCTTGATTGAAACATAACCGACGGTGACGCCTAAAATAGAATACGGTGACCGAAAACGCAGTAAAAACGTTTCTCGGCCACCGTGATCTTTCGGACAACACTGCACAGACAGGTTGCCTTTATTTTTTTATGCTTTTGCGGAGCGCTATTGCGACGGCAATGAGCAGCAGTGCAACGATTGCCGTTATTGCGAGAGCGGCTGATTCAAGTTTGTCGGACGGAATAGGCGCTTCCCCGGACGTTTCGACGGACGGAATGACGCTGATATCGCTGATCGGTTCAACGCTTCTTTCGGAGCTTTCCGACGATTCATCCGATTCTTCACTGCTTTCCTCGGTGGGGAAGCGGCGTGTTATTATTACTGTATAAGTTGCGCTGTCACCGTTTTCGGCTTTACAGGCGACGGTTATGATGTTGTCGCCGTATTCAAGCGGACCTTCGGGTGAAACTGTTATCAGTGTTCCCACGTTTTGAGGATCATAATCAAACGAAACTTCCCCGACATCGCTGTCGACTGTCAAAGTGTATATGAACACCTTGGGGTCGAATTCCGACGTGAAAGCGTAGCCTATGACCGACAGCGCAGAAAGTAACGCCGTCGAATCGGTTTTTGGCAGACTTTCGGTTTTTGTTATGATGAACACATAGTTTACGGTACGTCCCGCGGGAGTTATATACCTGACCGTCAGCTGTGTTGTTGTGTTGTCCAGGCTGAGATCCGGGAGATACAGCTGACCTCCGGCAGGGACGGAAAAGCTCATATCAAGCGACGGTGCCGTATTAAGTACGGAAATCGCATAATGCGTCACGGACGGCGTGAAGGCGAGATTTGAATTACTCGATTCGATCGCGAGGTTCGACGCCGCAGGCACGAGTGTGACAGTTGCATCGGTATCCGACATCCGATATAGTGAATCGGTATATACCTCTCCGTTAATCAGTGTCATGGATGCTTTTCCGACTGCGCCCTGCTTCGCTTTGAAATATATCTTTATGACTCTTTCTTCCGATGCGGAGTTAATGTCAAGAGCGGTGAAAAACAGCGCGCCATCAGATGCGGAAGCGGAAACCGAGCCTTCATAATAGGAGCTGCTGAGGTATTCAAGCATTGTGCTGTCATAGGTTAAGGTTGCCATCATAGACGAGGAGTCGCGAAGTTCGCCAACTGTTACGGTGACTGAAAAAGCGCCGTTACCGCCGACGATTGAGGGAGCATCGATCGTGGGATGCAGAACATTTTTCACCGACGAGTGCGGTGTACGTCCGACAAGCATTGACAGCTGTGACAGGTCAGCAGCGGTAAGCTTGCCGTTCTGGTTAATATCGGCAGCCTTGAAAACAGCCGGGGTGAATTCGGTTTCGGAGCGCAGCTTCAGATAAAGCATATTTGCGTCGTTGACGGTCACCATGCCGTCGCCGTCAAGGTCGCCGCGGACGGAAATCTCGATCGTTTCGAGGTCATTGTCGCCGCTGCGATAGATGAGTTTACAGCCCGTTGACACGTAGCCGCTTTTGCGTATCATTCCGTCGGGAGTGACGAGACGAAGGTCACCGGACGTATATGTGAATGACGAAAGCAGCTGATTTACCGTGGTATATGCCGGGATATTGCTCAGAGTGTCGTTGTCCGGGTCATGGGTGTACGTCGGATTGGTGCACTGCAGTGTGTCACCGCTGACTGTCACTGTGAGCCGTGCGGATATATCGGTGCCGTCTATGTAAGCGACGATATAGGAGATGCCCGTGGATACGGCAGTGACGACGCCCTCGCGCAGTACGATGCTTTCACCATCAACGTGATAGGTGATATTGCCCTCGGCACCCTGCGGCAGGATCGACGCGACAAGGTGAGCCGTTTCTCCGGGCGACATATGCTGACGGCTGAGCTTCAGTACAAGCTCGGTGGGATCTGGTCGCACTGAAAAATGTATCGTTTCGGAGACGCCCCATGGTCTTACGGCTGTGAGCGTCTGCATATCGCCGCTTTTGGCTGAGAAGCCGTTTTCGACCGGCTTTCCGTTCAGATAAAGCAGACCGATCTCGCAGTACACTGTTTCGCCGCTTTGCAGAGTGTCGCCGTCGGAAAAGCCGAAACCTGCCGGCGTTGCGGGGTCTCCGATATACGATATACGGCGGATTGAACCGTTATAGGCGACGAAGACGGCATTCTTGCTACCCTTTACGGCGGCGGTGATGCCGGAATAGGTATGAGAAATATAGCGTTCGTCGGATATGCCGAACAAACCTCTTGAGGTGATCGCCGCGCCGTCAAGTATTGTGTATGCGGCAGAACCGCAGGAGGTCACGAAATTCAGTGTTTCTTTGTCGATCAGGTAGCTTCCCGAAATGAGATAACCGTCGGAAACGCGCAAATCTCCTCCGAGTGTCTGTTCGGTGGCGCTTATAAGCGACAGGGTATTTGCGTCGAATGCCGAAATATCGAACATTGCGCCGACATACAGCACACCGTTTGCCGCTGTGACCGATTCGACCTCGATATTTTCAAGAATACGCGATGTGGTGCCGCTTTGCGGGTCACGGCGGTACAATGCGCCGCCGGAGATAAGGTACTGCATACGGTCAGTCGCTATCGCAGTCGGGACAAACGGAAGCGATGCATAGCCGCCGTTTGTACTCCAGATGCAGGCGGTGTCGCGGAAGATCGCAGTGACGCCGGTTTCGTCGGAGGCGAGAGCTATTGGTGTGTACCTCAGAGCGACGGTTCTTGTCAGTGCAAGTGTTTCCTGCGAGTAGACGTAAATGCGGTTTGTGTTTTCGTATATGACATACAGGCTGTCGCCGTACGTCTGCATTGCGAGAACATTGCGTTCGCCGACAGGCAGCAGCCTTTCAAACGGAGTGAAGTCGTACGCGGCATATTGGGCGTCGGCGGTGTACGGTGACGCACCGTAGTATTCGGGAGATGATGCGGCATGCGCCGCCTTTTCGACACGGCAGAGCGAGCCGTCGTCGAAAAGAATATAGTTATGGCTGTCGCCTTCTGCGATACTGCTCACGGGCTTTCCGAACATTCCGTCGGGAATACCGTTGATTCCGAGCAGTTCATGACCGACGGCAATGCGTCCGTCGGGAGCTACCGCGATATTTTCGTCGGAGTAGCGGAGAAGGCACTCAAAAGTCTTGCCATCGGCAACGCCGCCGGTGCAGTAGAGATAGCTGTCGGTCGCTTTCAGAAGGGCGCCGCAGGGAAGTGTGTCGCCAATTCCGACGAGCCTGCGTTCGGATTTGCTGTAAGAATAAAGCATGCCGTTTTTTGCACAGAGTCTGTAATAGCTGTCGGAGACCGTTATCTGTGTGACAGGTGAGCTGAGTTTCAGCAATTCTTCGTTCAGCATTGTATCAAACGGTGTGCGTACAATTGAGTTGTTTTGCGATGCGTATACGACACCGTCGGAGTCAATTACGGCATCGTTGTATTCATCGTCGGACAGATAGCTGATATATGAAAGCGGAAGCATTGAAAACAGAGGTGCAATGTCATAGAGAACAAAGCCTTTTTTGTGCACGACGCAGAGCTTTCCGTCGTAAAAGCCTATATCGAGTATCGTATCCGGAAGGAAGAGCAGGCGTCCGTCCGATTCCATGTCATCGAGCGGGACGGTGAGTATGTTACGTCCGCCGCGTGACGCGAATACGGCTATACCGAGGGCTTCATCGACGAATATTTCGGCGCTTTTTGTGAAGGTCTTGCGGTATTCTACGGAAGTCGTGTCGATTGTGAAAGTTATGGTTTTCGTCGCGTCTCCGTCTTGCGAGGAGAGATCAAGCGTGTGTGTCCCGTTTTCGGTGACGGTTATTTCATCGGTGAATGATACGCCGTCGAGAAGCACAGTGCCGCGCCCCGCAGCGGTTATGCGAACGAAACTGTTATATGTTTTTCCGTCCTCAACACCGGAAATTTCGGGGAGTCCGCGCCGGAACGAAAATTCCTTTTGAACCGTATTTCCGCTCGGTCCGCGAAGTGTGAACACATGGTCGCCTTCAAGGGTGAAGTGACTGCCGGAGGCATACGGTATACCGTCGATGTCGGCATTGCCGCGGCTGAAGAGGAACACGCAGAAGGATCCGGCGTTGCGGTATGTGTATTTCAGCTGCATTGTGTCAAGCATGAAGGTGACGCTTCTTGAGCCGAAGCTGTTTGTTACGATGACGGTGTGCAAGCCGTGGCTGTATACATTTCCGCCGTCGGAAAAATCTTCACCGTCAATGGTTGCGCTGTCGCCTTCAAAGCTGATGTTTACGCGATCAAAGCAGGTGCCGCCGTCGGATACGCCGTATACGATAGGATATCTGCATACTTCAAGAAGAGCGGCGATGTCAAGTGTACCGTAGCCGGTGTAATCGCTCTTTTCGGTTTTCCCGGTTGCATATTCAAGCAGCTTTTCGAATGCCGCTGAGCCGAGTCTTCTGCCGCAGTATGCGTCGGCAAGCGCGGCTGCTGCCGAAACGTAGGCTGCGGAAAAAGATGTGCCGTTGTCGTACATCACGCCGGAGGTGCTGCCGAGGAGCGTGAGAAATTCGCCGGGCGCCGCTATATCGACCATGTCGTTATACTGTGAAAAGCCGCAGGCAACATCGTTTTGCCCGACAGACGCAACGCTTATGACATTGTCATACGAAGCGGGATAGTATTCTCCGGCAAAATCACGGCTGCTGCCTTCGTTTCCGGATGCGGCAACCATAAGACAGCCCTTTGACACAGCATAGGCGACTGCGTCCTCTTCGGCACGTATGCGTTCGTAGCCGCCGAATGACATATTTATGATATCGGCGCCGGCGTCGGCAGCCATATATATCGCGTCGACAAGGTCGCTTGTTTTGATATCCTTGCCGTTTTCGGAAACGCGTATGGGAAGAAGTGTGGCAAACTGTGCTATTCCGAAGGCGGCAGTCACGTCTGTCTGCGCCGCAATTATACCGGCGATACGTGTTCCGTGTCCCGACGTGTCGCGATTTACGGCGGAGTAGTTGTCGGTTATGTCGTAGCCGTCAAGGATGCGTGCGTTTTTCAGTGCCGGATGGTTGCGGTTAACGCCGCTGTCTATCATTGCGACCACTACTCTTGAAGCTGTGCTTATTTCGCCGTACGGTATATTTTCGACATTGAGACAGTCGAGCTCCCAGGGCTTGTCGCTTTGACCGAAGGCGTGATTTCGCGCTTCCACGGTGCGGACGGCATCCTTTTCAAAGAAGCGGATAACCGCGGCGTTTTCTTTTACAAAAGCTTCGGGATACTTCAGCTTTACAAGAAAAACCAGCTCGCTGCTGTATGCGAGAGGGCGGTAATCATATCCCGAAAGGGCTTTTGCCACAGTGGATTTGCTGCCGCCGAAGGTTACGATATAATCGTCGCCGTCGGATGGCTGACCTTGGGACGGTGTTGATATTTGCGAGGCATTTCCTTCAAGAAGGGCTTCTCTGCGTGCGTCAAAAAAAGCGAAAGGATCGTTACTTTCCGCAACAACAACGCCTGCCGCATTTATGAATACGGAAGTGAAAATCATTGTCGCAATAAGAAAAGCAAGGATCCTCTTAGTCATTATTATTTACCAAACGGGAGCTGCCGCAGGAAAATCTTTCATACACGGCGTTCATCCCAGATGAAAAGTGTTTGTGTGTATTATCGGAGTAAATGTAAAACGGCTTTTCCGTTATCATGCCGTCCTTTGCCGCCTTTTTGCCTTCTGCAAGGACGAGACAGGGCGGTTTGTCCTGTGACGGATATACAATACGGAGACGTTTCGGGCGTATATCACGGCTTTCCATTGAGAAAAGCAGTTTTGAAAGGTATTCGGGACGGTATACCGCGCAGAACCTGCCGCCGTTTTTCAAAAGATGTGCCGCAGCGGCGACAAAGCCGTCTATTCCGGCGGTCGTTTCGTGGAATGCGGCAAATTTGCCGGGATCGGCGTTCCTGAAGCCGCAGTTGTTTTTCAGATATGGCGGGTTTGTGAAAACGCAATCGAAGCTACCGTGTGTTGTGACTGATCTGATGTCAAGTACGTCGGCACAGATGCAGTCAAAGCGGCTTGCGAGTCCGTTTCTGGCGGCGTTTTTCAGAGACAGCACGGCTGATGAATCGGAAAATTCGATTCCCGTAACGCGGGAACCCGGAAAATCATTGAGCAGAAGAAACGAGATTATTCCGCTGCCGGATCCGAGCTCGGCGGCATTTAGGAATGGTCTGACGAAATCGGCAAGAAGAAGTGCGTCTGTGCCGAAACGTATTCCGCCTGAATGCTCCTCTATCACAAGATCGCCGTTTACGGCTGTGATGACTGTATCGGTCATATTTATAAAATCAATAATTATTACGTGTTTTTGAAAAAGCAATTTGTCGGGAGAGACGCATTGCGTCTCTCCCGGACAACTCCCGATTTTTTATTCGGGCTTGGGTGCGTCTACGGGGCAGACACCTGCGCAAGCGCCGCAGTCAGCGCAGAGACCTGCGTCGATTACGTATTTTCCGTCATCGCCGACAGAAATAGCGCCTGCGGGACATTCAGCTTCGCAAGTGCCGCAGCCGATGCAAACATCATTCTGAATTGCGTATGCCATAGTTGGTTCCTCCTGTGTGAGATTGTATATGTTATTATTTGGCTAATAACCTTAAATATTTGAAAGAGCCTGTTCGATATCGGCAAGTATGTCGGAAACATCCTCAATGCCGACAGAAAGGCGGACCAGACCGGGGCTGATTCCCGCGTCAATAAGTTGGCTGTCGGAAAGCTGGCGGTGTGTCGCGCTGGCAGGATGAAGCACGCTCGTGCGCACATCGGCGACATGGACAATGTTGTTTGCCATTTTAAGGCTGTCCATGAATTTCACTGCCGCGTTTCTACCGCCTTTGAACACGATGCTCATAACACCGCTCTGTCCGTCCGGCATATATTTCATTGCAAGCTCATGATATGGGTCGCTTTCGAGACCGGGGTAATTCACTCGCTCTATTTCAGGGCGTTTTTCAAGATATTTAGCGACGGTCAAAGCATTTTTTGCGTGGCGCTCCATGCGGACTCCGAGAGTCTGTGTGCCGAGGTCGGTGAGAAATGCCGAAAAGGCGGCGGGGTACATACCGAGGTCGCGGATGAGCTGTACGCGGAGCTTTGTTATATATGCGGCTTTGCCGAAGCTTTCGGTGTATGTCAGACCATGATATGATTCATCGGGGGTTGTCAGCTCAGGGTATCTGTTCTTGTCCCAGACGAAATTTCCCGAATCGATCACGACGCCGCCGACGCAGGTGGCGTGACCGTCAAGGTATTTTGTTGTGGAATGTACGACGATATCAGCCCCGAAGCGTATGGGATTGCAGAAAATCGGTGTCGGGAAGGTGTTGTCAACGATGAGAGGTACGCCGTTTTTATGGGCGATTCGTGCCAGCTTTTCAATGTCAAGCACTGAAAGGGCAGGGTTTGCGAGGGATTCGCCGAATACGGCACGCGTGTTGGGGCGGAACGCCTTCTGGATTTCATCTTCAGAGGCATCCTGATCGATAAAAGTGCAGTCAATCCCCATACGGCGCATTGTAACATTGAAAAGGTTGTATGTGCCGCCGTAAATCTTTGCACAGGCGATGAAATGCTGTCCCGCTGTGCAGATATTGAACAAAGACAGGAAAGAAGCGGCTTGTCCGCTGGTCGTGCATACAGCACCGATGCCTCCTTCGAGGGCGGCAAGCTTTTGCTCATAGTATGCGACGGTGGGATTCGATATACGCGAATACATATGACCGTCGGCGGCAAGATCAAACAGCTTGCCGATATCGTCGGTGGAGTCATAGGTATATGTCGTTGATTGATAGATGGGAAGGGCGAGAGGCTCGCCGTTGCCTGAGATATAGCCTGTTTTAAGGCATTTTGTGTCGTTTTTCATTTGCTTTGAATTCCTTTTATGCGATGACTTGGTCTATTAACGAGATGCCCTTTGCCCAGTCGGGAATACTTACATTGTCGTCCGAATAATCCTGTACCATAGGGTAATCGATCGTTGTCTGCTTTGCGGTTGCGTATGAGAAGATCAGGCGCGAAAGCTCGGAAAATTCGCTGTACGACATATTTGTATCAAACAGGTCGAAGAGCTTTTTCTGAGCGACGAGGTCTGTTGTGAATTTCGTATCCGAGCATATTTGCTTTATGAGTGCGTTACCCATCGAGCGTTGGAAGCGATAGTCTTTTGCATCCTCCGATTGCTGTGAATTGAAAATGCCCGCTGCGTTTGTTTCGGTCAGCGTGACCTTTCCGGCATTTACGGTTATGTAATGTTCGTCGGAGCGCTGTGATTCGGGGATTACGGAAAAATCGGGATTCAGAAATTTCACGTCATACGGAAGCGTCACGGTGAGGTCGTTTTTGAGAGAGGCAAGCCCGACGACCGTAGAGGTTTTCGCGACTGCGTAATATCCGACGTCGTGACCGACGAGAGCGGACAGCTTTTTAACGTCGTAATCGGTGGTCTGAGCGCCGAGAAGATCGTAAAGCGGGACGTTTCTGCCACTGTTGTCAAGGTTAATATCTACGGGGAAGGAGCAGAGAACGTACGAGCCGGACTGTTTCGAAGCGTATACATATACTGCTGAACAAACATCATTTGCATCATTTTTTGTTATGAAGAGGCAATCGAACACCGTGTCCTCAACGGGAACGGTCGGATTCGATACCTCGGTTTCGCCTGCGGAGATATCGCTTATGTTCGCGGATGCCTCGCTGTCGGAGGTTTCGGCACCGTCGCTCGTTTCGTTGAATATCGGTTTCAGAACCGCATCCTCAAGCTTCGGAATAAGCTTCCAGGCAGCGAAGCCGAGCACAACGAGCATCAGCACGAGGGTCAATATGAAATTCCTGAAGGCGGATGACATTGGCATACCTCCAAAACGGTTATTCATGTATCTTCATGTATACCACATTATATATCAAAGCTTCTGTTTTGTCAAATGAATTTTATGCTAACTTTCAGTGACACAAAAGTGCCGTAAAAGCTTGCGGCGGCTGATGAAATCAGTTGCGGCGCGTGATATGACGTATTTTAGTGAGAAAATATTTTTCGGTTGACAAACAGGTGATTACATTGTATAATTGTAGATACAAATAAAATGTGAGGTAGAACACCATGAAAAAATGCGTCTGTGCGCTTATCGCGCTCATTATGTCTGTTTCCGTTCTTACCGCCTGTAACAACGGAGACGGCGTAGGCAACGAATCCAAAAATCAAGAAAACGAATCTGCCGCCGTGTCCGGCTCCGTTTCCGATGAGTCGTCCGAGGCATCGGAGGATGGAAACAAGCCTTACGGCTGGAACCTTCCCGTCAGAGATATGGACAATCGCGAATTCCGTGTTCTCTGCCG
>ERZ827440.1063-NODE-1063-length-32912-cov-5.779529_pt1 | contig 32912 bp, 48 predicted proteins | sample MGYA00519774_ERZ827440 | MGnify/ENA primary metagenome ERZ827440 (study PRJEB31778, sample SAMEA3449302) | human gut metagenome | biome: human gut; feature: human-associated habitat; material: faeces | place: United Kingdom | collected 2010/2012 ... | reverse complement strand
GGGCTCGAACCTGTGACCCCTTGCTTGTAAGGCAAGTGCTCTCCCAGCTGAGCTAACCTTCCATTTCCACTCTCGACCGCTTTCTCAGCGGCGCCGCATCTCTCAGCGACGGGTGTTATTATACAGGCAGATCGGCCATTTGTCAATAGGTTTTTCGAAAAAATTCCCCAAAAACTTTTCCCACCTAAATTCTCAGGAAATCAGGCCAAAACTTGCAAAAACCTGTTCCTCCGTGCTATGATAGGTCGTGCCCGCGTCCTCGCGGACATCGAAGATCAGCGCGTAATAATAATCGCGGTCTGACAATATTTCCGCATGATAGAGCCGCCCGCCGTCCGTCTCCGGCGCATACCAGCCGAAGCTGCAACGCCCTTCTCCCTCGTGCAGCACCGCGCGCAGTTCTTCCGCCGAATAACCCGACACGGCATACACCGCCTCGTCGAGATCCGCCGCCGCGATGGTACGCGCGGCGATGGCATAGTCGCCGTCCGGATGCGCATAGGCGCGCCAGCAGTCCGCCTCGCCCAGAAGCTCCGCCTCCTCCGGCACGTCGAACACGATCTCCATCGGGGCCTCCGCCGCAGAAACCGGCTGGACGACCTCATCATCCACTGTCTCCCAAACCGGCTCCGGCCGCGAACAGCCGCCGAGCAGCACCATCAGCGCACACGCCAAAATCAAATACCGTTTCATTCTACTCCCTCCCGAAAGGAACCCATCATGCAAATCCTGTCCATCTACCTGTCTCTAATCAATGCGCTTGCTCTCCTGCTTATGCTTGCGGACAAGCAGCGTGCAAAAAAACATCGCTGGCGCATCCCAGAATCCGTCCTGCTGGCCTCCGCCGCCCTCGGCGGGAGCCTTGGTGCGCTGCTCGGCATGTGGCTCTTCCGCCACAAGACGCGCAAGGCAAAGTTTTTCGTCACCGTCCCGCTGCTGCTCGCGGCACAGTGCGCGCTGCTCTACTGGTTATCTGTCCATTAAAACGTTCTGATATTATATTCCGGCATTGACATCGCGCCGCAGATTCGATATGATGAACGCACTATATTACAACTTCCGACCCTTCGTCCGGAACAGGAAAGAGAATCAAAACCTATGAAACGTAACCTGACCCTGAAAGAAAATATTGTGGTGGCAAGCATGCTGTTCGGCCTGTTCTTCGGTGCGGGCAACCTCATCTTCCCCGTCAGCATGGGCCAGCAGGCCGGCAGCCAGATGTGGCCCGCCTTCCTCGGCTTTTTCATCACCGGCGTGGGCCTGCCGCTGCTGGGCATCGCCGCGCTCGGCCTCAGCCGGAGCACCGGTCTCTTTGACCTCAGCTGCAAGGTCAACCGCCCCTATGCCTATTTTTTCACCTGCCTGCTCTATCTGACGATCGGGCCGTTCTTCGCCATCCCGCGCTGTGCGGCGACATCGTTCACCGTCGGGCTGGAGCAGATCCTGCCGGAGGGCGGCAATGTGCGGCTCTATCTTCTGATCTTCTCGCTCGTCTTCTTCGCCATCGCGCTCTATTTTTCGCTCTTCCCCGGCAAGATCCTCACATCCATCGGCAAGATCTTGAATCCGCTGTTTCTGCTGTTCCTTGCGATTCTGATTGTGGTCGCCATGCTGCGCCCCTCGGCGCATATCGCGGACGTCACGCCCGATGCCTCCTATGCCGCGCAGCCGTTCTTCACAGGCTTCCTCGGCGGCTATAACACGATGGACGCGCTGGCAAGCCTCGCATTCGGCATCATCGTCGTGCAGGTCATCCGCGATCTCGGCGTGCAGGAGCCGGGGGATATCGCAGCCAACACCGTCCGCGCGGGCATCTTCAGCTGCCTGTTCATGGGCGTCATCTATCTGTTCGTCACCATCGTCGGCACGCAGAGCCGCGGCTTGTTTGCTGCGGCAGAAAACGGCGGCACGGCCCTCGCGCAGATCGCGCAGCACTATCTTGGCTATCCCGGCCTCGTCATTCTGGCCGCGACGGTTACGCTCGCCTGTCTGAAAACCGCAGTAGGACTCATCACGAGCTGCGCAGAGACATTCTCTGCCCTCTTCCCGCGCGGCCCGGCCTATCGCGTCTGGGCGGCGCTGTTCGCGGTGATCTCGTTCCTGTTCGCAAACCTCGGCCTCAGCAGCATCATCACGTTCTCCGTGCCCGTCCTGATGTTCCTCTATCCGCTCTCTATCACGCTGATCCTGCTGGCCCTCTGCGGCAAGCTTTTCCATCACGACCGCGCGGTCTATAACTGGGTCATCGGCTGCACACTTGTCGCCTCGGTCTACGATCTGCTGCGCTCTCTGCCCGATACGCTTCGCGCGGCCTGCCATCTGGACGGCCTGCTGGACGCTGTGGGCGGCGTTCTTCCGCTTGCCGAGGCGGGGCTTGGTTGGATCTGCCCGACCCTTCTCGGTCTCGTCATCGGTCTCATCGTCCATTTCGCGAAAAAGCCCCGCACAAATTGAACCTGAAAAACCGCATCCACCGTCGTGGATGCGGTTTTATTTATTCTGTTCCGATCTCGGCGAGCAGCGCCTCGGCGCAGCGCAGCCCATCGACCGCCGCGGACGTGATGCCCCCGGCATAGCCCGCGCCCTCGCCGCAGGGATAGAGCCCCCGCAGCCCGGTCGACTGCTTCGTCTCATCGCGCAGAATGCGCACCGGGCTGGAGCTGCGCGTCTCCGGCGCGGTCAGCACTGCGTCCGGGTTGGCGAAGCCGCGCAGCTTCCGATCCAGCGCCGGGATGGCCTGTTCGAGCACGGATGTGATCCGCTCCGGCAGAACATCGTGCAGATCGCAGAGCGTCACACCCGGCCGATACGTCGGCCAGACACTGCCCAGCGTCGTACTGGCCCGGTGCGCCAGAAAATCGCCCGCCAGCTGCGCCGGAGCCTGATAATTCGCGCCGCCCGCGCGGAACGCCGCCCGCTCAATTTCACGCTGCCAGCGCATCCCGCCGAGGACATCCTTCTCTGGAAAATCCTCCGGTGTGAGCGTCACGAGCAGCGCCGCGTTCGCGTTCTCGCCGTCCCGCGCAAAGTCGCTCATCCCGTTCGTCACCACGCCGCCTTCCTCGCTCGCCGCGGCGACGACGTGCCCGCCGGGGCACATGCAGAACGTGTAGGCCGACGTTCCGTCCGGAAAACGCACATTCAGCTTATAGTCCGCCGCACCGAGCCGGTCTGCAAACGCGCCGTACTGGCTTTTGTTCACCATCTCCTGCCGGTGCTCGATGCGCACGCCCATTGAAAACGCCTTCGGCTCCATCGGCACGCCGCTTTGCAGCAGCGTCTCGAACGTGTCGCGCGCACTGTGCCCGATCGCCAGAATGGCATGGCGGCACGGGAGCGTGTACGTCTCTCCCCTTTCACAGACCTCCAGCCCGGAGAGCGCACCATCCTCCCGCAAAAATCCCGTGGCCTGTGCGCTGAAGCGCACCTCGCCGCCGAGTGCGAGGATGCGCCGCCTCAGATTCTGCACCACGGTCAGCAGCGCATCGGTGCCGATGTGCGGCTTCGCATCGTAAAGGATGGACTCGTCTGCGCCCGCCGCCGCAAACTGCTCCAGGATCCACTGGATGCGCGGGTCGTTGACGCCGGTGTTGAGCTTCCCGTCGGAGAATGTTCCTGCGCCGCCCTCGCCGAACTGCACATTGCTCGCCGGATCAAGCGTCCCGGTTTCCCAGAACCGCCGCACCGCCTCGTGCCGCGCGGCGGCGTCCTGCCCGCGCTCGAGCACGATGGGCCGCAGCCCGGCCAGCGCGAGCGCGAGCGCCGCGAACATCCCGCCCGGCCCGAATCCGATCACCACCGGCCGTTCGTCCGTCTGCGCCGCGCGAGGCGGCTCATATATAGTTGTGACCGCGATGGCCGCCTTCGGATTCCGGGCCATCTGCAAGATCTTCTCTTCCTTCCCGTCGACCGTCACGTCGACGGTGCAGACCACGCGCACGTCCTGCTTTTTCCGCGCGTCGACCGAGCGGCGATGGATGCGCAGCTCCGCGATTTTATCCGGAGCAAGGCGCAATGCCTTTGCCGCCGCACACAGCAGCGCCGCCCGGCTGTCCGCTCCGGGGGTGAACGTCAGATTCTGAATTCGGATCATGCGTCCTCCCCGCCCTTCCCGAGCTTACCAGCGACATATCCGCTCGACCAAGCCCATTGCAGGTTGAATCCGCCGCAGTCCCCGTCGATGTCCAGCACCTCGCCCGCCGCAAACACGCCGGGCGCGATCCGGCTCTCGAGCGTATCCGCGCGGAATTCCGAAACCAGCACACCGCCCACCGTCACCTGCGCATTGTCGAAGCCTTTCACGCCCGTGACATTGAGCGGAAACGCCTTTACGAGTTTACATAAGTCATCTATTTGTGCATCGCCGACGCTGCCGAGCGGCTCCGCCATCGCAATGCCAGCCCGCTTGAGCACCGTCTTTCCAAGACGCGACTGCAAACTCCCGGAAAACAGCTCCTCCGCCGGGAGCTGCGGGAACCGTTCGCGCCGCTCCCGCAAAAACGCCGCCAGGGTCTCCGCCGGATAGTCCCGGAAGAGGTCAAGCACGAGCGTCAGCCCTTCCCCGCCGGTCGACGCGGCGCGCGAGAGCTCGAACGCGACCGGCCCGCTCACGCCAAACTCCGTGAATTGCAGCTCTCCCGCCGTCTCCTGGATCACGCGCCCGCCGCGCCGCAGTGCGACACGGCAATCGGCGCGGACGCCTTTGAGCGCTTTGACCCACGTCGGGTCGGTCTCGATCTGCGTCAGGCACGGATAGAGCGCCGTGCAGGAATGGCCGAGCTGTCCGAGCAGAAAATAGCCGGACTTCACGCCGCCGAGGCGCTTGCCCGCGCAGCCACCGCAGCAGACGATCAGCTTATCGCCGAAATACTTCTCCCCCGTCGCAGAAACGGCTTCATAGCCGCGCGCCTTTTTCTTGACCTCGATTACATCGCACGACGGCACGACCGTCACGCCGCGCAGCTCCACCGCGAAGCGCAGCACATCGAGCACACTCGACGCCTGATCGCTCAGCGGATAGACCTTGCCGTCCGCCTCTGCCACGGTCAAAAGTCCCAGCGCACGAAAATAGTCCAGCGTCCGCTGCACGCCGAAGCGTTCCAGCGCCGGTTTTACGAACTCCGGCGCAGCCCCATGATAGCGCGAAGCGTCCGCGCCGAGATTCGTCAGGTTGCAGCGGCCATTGCCCGTGGCCAGCAGCTTGCGGCCCACGCGGCCCTGCCGCTCGAGCAGGATCACGCGGTTCGAGCCGTCCTCCGCCGCGCTCAGCGCGGCCATCATTCCGCTGGCCCCGCCGCCAATGATCAAGACTTTCATACGTTTCCTCGCTATTTCGTAATGTTCTCTTTTTATTATAATCCATTTCATTGGGCTTGCCAAGCGGCAATTCGGCTGGTACAATACATTGCGAACGAACGTATAAAGGAGGCCCCGCCATGGACAGACGCGAACAGATCGCGCACCTCGCCGCGACGCGCGAGGAAGAAATGCTGCTCGTGCGCGTGTGTGAAAAGCTGGATACCGCCGTGCAGCGGGACATCCCGGCGGCGACGAATTTCCTCTCGAAGCGGGAACAGATGCTCGTTTGCGAGGTGCTGCGCGGCGCGCCGATCCGCTTTTTCGGCGGGCTTTCCACGGCGGAGCGCGAGATCAGCTGCTACCTGCCGGACTACCTGGACGAGGATTGGCTGATGGGCGAGGATGGTCCGGTCGCCGCCGTGCGCGCCACTTTTTTTGAGCGCGACTCGCTCTCGCACCGCGATTTTCTCGGCGCGCTGATGGGCTGCGGCATCAAGCGGGAAACCGTCGGCGATATCTACGTAGCCACGGGCCGCTGCGACTTTCTCGTCACGCGCGACATCCTGCCCTACGTCCTGCAAAACCTGACCGACGCAGGCCGGACGCGGCTGCACCTCGAGCAGATCCCGCTCTCCGCGCTCGAAGCGCCGGAGCAGAAGACGAAGCAGATCCGCGGCACGGTCTCCTCCCTGCGGCTCGACGGTGTCGTGGCCGAGGGCTTCGCGCTCAGCCGTTCGCGCGCAGCGGAGGTCATCGCTGCGGGCAAAACGGAGCTGAATTACACGCTCTGCACCAAGCCCGACCGCCTCGTTGCCGAGGGCGATGTGATCTCGGTGCGGGGACTTGGTAAAATGCGGCTGGAGGCCGTCGGCGGAAACACAAAAAAAGGGCGGATCTCCATTGAGATCTGCCGGTACATCTAGGAGGCTACTATGGACAAATCCAGAATCGAACGCATCAACGAGCTGGCCCGCAAGGCCAAGGCCGAGGGTCTGACGGAAGAAGAGATCCTTGAGCGCGACCGGCTGCGGCGCGAGTATATCGCGGCATTCCGCGAAAATCTCGTCGCAGAGCTGGAGAACACCTACATTGTCGACGCCAAAGGCAATAAGCACAAGCTGAAGTCCAAGGCCGAAAAGCAGGCGGATAAAATTCTGAGATACCCGAACTGAGATGCAGATCACAAACTTTTCCTTTCTCTTCCTGTTTCTGCCGCTGGCGCTGCTGCTCGCGTTTCTGACGCGGAAGCATCTGCGCGCACAGAATACCGCGCTGCTCGCGCTGAGCCTCGCGTTCTACGCCTGCTCCGGGCTGCGCGGGCTGTCCGTACTGCTTGCGCTGAGCTTTGCGGTGTGGCTGCTGGCGCGGCTGCGTGGGCGCGGCTGGCAGACGCTCGGCATCGTGGTCTGCATCGCGGCGCTCTGCTATTTCAAGTATACCGGCTTTCTGACCGACAACTGGAACCGGCTGACCGGGCTGAACGCCGCGATCCCGACGATCGCCGCGCCGCTCGGCGTCTCGTTTTTCACGTTCCTCGCCATCAGCTATCTGGCGGACGTCCGGCGGGGCACGATCCCGGCGGAACGGAGCTTTGGCTGTCTGTTGCTCTATTTCACGTTCTTCCCCAAGGCCGCGCAGGGTCCGCTGATGCGCTATGACGGCCTTGCGCCGCAGCTTGCGCAGCGCAAAGCCGATCTCCCGACCGGCATCGAACGTTTCATCCTCGGCCTTGGAAAAAAGGTCCTGCTGGCCGAAGCGGCAGGCAAGATTGCCTCGCAGGTGTTCGTGCTGTCCGCCGTGGCGCTGACGCCGGGGAAAATGTGGCTCGGCGCGATTTGCTATGCGCTGCAAATTTTCTTCGACTTCGCGGGCTACACCGACATGGCCCTCGGCCTTGGCCGGATGTTCGGCTTCGCGCTGCCGGAAAACTTCAACTACCCCTATCTGGCCGATTCCGTCACGGACTTCTGGCGGCGCTGGCACATGACGCTCTCGCAGTGGTTCCGCGACTATGTCTACATCCCCCTCGGCGGCAACCGCAAGGGAAAGGCGCGGCAGATCCTGAACCTCTGCGTCGTCTGGCTGCTCACGGGACTCTGGCACGGGAGTGCGTGGACATTTGTGGCGTGGGGCGCGTGGTACGCGGCGCTGCTCATTCTGGAGAAGCTGTTTTTGGGCCGCTGGCTGCAAAAGGCGCCGAAGATCCTCCGCCATATCTATGCCCTGCTCGCCATCCTGATCGGCTGGATCATCTTCAACAGCCCGAGTCTCGGCGCGGCAGGCAAATATCTGCGCGCGCTCTGCTTCCTCGGCGAGGGGACGGGCGCAGACGCGCCGTTCTTCCTGCTGACGCTGCGGCAGTATGGCTTGCAGCTGGCTGCCGCGCTGGCGCTCTGCACCCCAATCGGCAAGCGGCTGCTGGAACAGCTGGAAGGCAGCACGGCGGGCCGCTGGATCAAGCTGCTCCTGCTCGGCGCGGTCTTCGCGCTGTCGCTGCTGGCGATGACCGGCTCGACGATGCAGGCATTCATCTACGCGCAGTTTTAGGAGGTGCGGCCATGAAACTGACAAAGAAGCTGCTGTGCCTCGGCTTTCTGCTCGTGCTGGTGCTCGTGCCGCTGCTGACGGCCTACGGCGTACTGACCAACCCCACCGGCTGGTCTGCACAGGAAAACCGCGCCCTCGCGGGCAAGCCGGAGGTTTCTGCCGCCGCGCTCTGGACGGGCGACACCGCCGCACAGACCGAAGGTTTTCTGAAAGACCACCTCTACAAACGCAACGCCATTTTGAAATTCGGCGTCTGGTTCCAGATGCGCGTGCTGCATCGGCCCGTGGTGGAGGATGTGGTGCTCGGCAGTGAAGTGCTGCTTCCGGTGGCGGAGATCGCGGATTACCGCGTTGGAAAGCTCGAAAAGCGGGCAGACGCGATGGCAGAGAGCCTCGCGGCCATTCAGGCCGCGACCAAGGATGCAGGCGGGCAGTTCTGCTACGTCCTCGTCCCGGAGCAGCGCTCGGCCCTGCGGGACTACTACCCGGACTGGATGGAAAACCGCGCCGCACAGTATGACGCCACACGCGCGGCCTTCACCGCCGCGATGGAGGCGCACAGCGTTCCCCTGCTCGACCTGACGGAGACCTACCGCGCCGTGGACGATCTCACGGAATACTATTCCACGGTCGACCATCACTACACCCTCAAAGGTGCGGCGCTGGCCTATCAAACGGTCTGCGATGCGCTGGAGCTGCCCTTCGTGCAGCCCGATGTACAGGTCACAGCTCAAGCCTTCCTCGGCACCTACAACCGGAAATTGTACGGCCTGTCCCCTGTCTCGGAGCAGTTCCAATCTGATTTTTCGGAGTCCATCCCCTATTCCCGCTGGGACAACGGCGAACGCACCGACCGCCCCATGATCGAATCCTCCGGCGCGAAAGCCTATTACACCGCATACATGGGCGGCGACATGGGTGAAACCATTGTCCAGACCGGCCGGCCGGAGCTTGGAAAGATCCTGATCGTCGGCGATTCGTTTACAAACGCCTTTGAAACGCTCTGTTATCGCAGCTTTGGTGAGATGCGGAGCCTCGATTTCCGGCACTATTCTGAAACGTCGCTCACCGAATACATCCGGGACTATCAGCCGGATGTTGTCCTCGTCATGCGCGACGATCTCACCTGCCTGAACACCGGCGGCAACGGCACTCTGGAATAAACACACAAAAACGCCTCTCTGCAACATGCAGAGAGGCGTTTTGCTGTCTTATTCAGAACGTTGCGACCTCGCGCTCCGCCGCGCTGGCCGGGGCGACGGTCAGCGCCGTCAGGATCGGGCCAACGCCCTTGTAGAGCGGATGGCGCTGCACCGTGACCTTCGCTGTCACCTGAACCCACGATCGGGGCTTGAGGCCCTCGCTGCCGACAAATTTGCACGGCAAGCCCATGAACGTGATATCCGCCTCACAGCAGGTCATCACGAAGCGGCCGGGCGCGAACATGCCCTCCTTCTCGCGGCGCAGACGCGCGACCTGCCCCTTGAACGAGACCGTCTTTCCGTCGTATTTCTTCGGCTCTTCGGTGATGTCACGGTAGAACAGAGCATAATCCTCGTCCTTGATCTCGATGACGCTCGCGTTGATGTCGAACGGCAGCGGGTCGACGATCTCGTCGAACTGGCTTGTGCCGTCGGTGTATTCGTACATAATATCGATCTTCCGGTTGACCGCCCGGGCGATCTTGTGGAACGGCATGATGTCCGCTCCCGGCGTCATCCGGTTGAACACGACCAGCTCCGCGCCCATCAGCTTGTCCACGACCAACTGGCGCATATTGGCATTATAACCCTGGAATGTCTGCGCATCAGCAAACATGACCTCCTGCGCGATCACCCACGAATTCGGCGTCTTCATGTAGAAGTCTGCCGCCTGATGCATGCCGTTCAGCTCGGCCACAACGCGCTCGGCATTGTGCTTCTTGCGAAGGTTTTCGAGGAATTCCGGGCTGAGTTCGTCATAGTCCGGCGTCTCGAGATAGACATTCTGGCTCGGGTAACGGGAGAGATCATATTCCTCCTCGCCCTCTTCGAGCACAAGCAGGAGCGTCTTCTCGCCGGAGTTGAAGCGCGGATCTTCCAGCGTCTCCTGAATGAATTTCGTCTTGCCGGACTCCAGAAAGCCGGTGAAGACATACATTGGGATCTGTTGCATCGTCTGCTCCTCAGTGCGCCGTGCCGAACAGCTCGGCCACGGCCTGTTCGTTCAGCTTCGAGCCGATCACGCAGATGCGGCCCGTGACCATCGCGCCGCCCTCGCGGATATCCGGCTCGCCCGGGACGTAGTCAAAGTGAATCCACTTGCCGCCCTCGGCGTTCGCCACATAGCCCTTGCAGCGCAGCACCATGCCGTATTTCTCCGCATCCTCGAGCGCTTTCAGGCAGCTCTCGATCTCGGCCTTCGTGAATTTCTTGTGTGTCTCCTCACCCCAGCTGACGAACACCTCGTCGGCGTCGTGGCCGTGGTGATGGTGGTGATGATGGTGGTGCTCGCCGTCCTCATCATGGTGATGGTGGCAGCAGCAGTCGGGATCGTCACACTCATCGTCATCATCGTGATGATGGTGTTCGTGCTCGTCCTCGTCATCGTCGTCATGATGATGGTGATGATGTTCATGCTCATCCTCGTCATCATCGTCGTCATGATGGTGATGATGGCAGCTGCAATCCGGGTCGTCGCACTCATCGTCATCGTCGTCGTGATGGTGATGGTGGTGCGCCTCTTCTTCCATTTTCTCGAGTTCGAGCGCGATGGAGGTCTTCTTCTCCATGGCCTCTTCGATCTGCGCCCCGGTCAGCTCCGGCCACGGCGTGGTAACGATCACGGCATCGTGATTCTTCTCGCGAATCAGGTCAACGCAGGCGTCGAGCTTGGCCTCGGGCATGCCATCCGTGCGGGAGAGGATGATGGTGTTGGCCGTTTCGATCTGGTTGTTGTAGAACTCGCCGAAGTTCTTCATGTACATTTTGCACTTCGTCGCGTCCGCTACGGTGACAAAATTGCCGAGCTTCACTTCGTCATTCGTCACGCGCTGCACAGCCTTGATGACGTCCGACAGCTTGCCGACGCCGGACGGCTCGATCAGGATGCGGTCGGGCGCGTACTCGGCCACAACCTTCTCCAGCGCCTTGCCAAAGTCGCCCACGAGCGAGCAGCAGATGCAGCCGGAGTTCATCTCGGTGATGGCGATGCCGGCCTCCTGCAAAAAGCCGCCGTCGATGCCGATCTCGCCGAATTCGTTCTCGATCAGCACGAGCTTTTCGCCGGAATAGGCTTCCTTGATCATCTTCTTGATGAGCGTCGTCTTGCCCGCGCCGAGAAAGCCGGAGTAAATATCGATTCTGGTCATAAAAACACCTTCTGTTTTAATTTTTAACAAATGTATTATAGCACGCCCGTCAAGAGCTGGAAGATCTTTTTTAAAAGATTTACGATTCTTTCATATTTTTTGGCCTGAACAGGCAGAGAAATCCGCGTCATTTCCAGAAAAGCGATTGACAAACAGAAATGGGTATGCTAGAATAAATCTCGGCCTTTGAGGCCGGTATTCGGAGAGATGTCCGAGCGGTTTAAGGAGCTGGTCTTGAAAACCAGTGACACAGCAATGTGCCGTGGGTTCGAATCCCACTCTCTCCGCCATTCTTTCCAATATATTGTCGAAGTTCGACCTGCGGAAGTACCCAAGAGGCCGAAGGGGCTCCCCTGCTAAGGGAGTAGTCGTCTAAAAAGCGAGCGAGAGTTCGAATCTCTCCTTCCGCGCCAAAATGAAAGCACCTGAGAAAATGATTCTCAGGTGCTTTTGTTTGCATATTTAGGAATTTCAACAACCGAACGCCGAACTTTATGCGAAAAATGTTTTTAATTTTTGACTAAAATAGTCTAGCAAGACTTAGCATATCCTAGCGCCAAAATACGCGCCTGTGAACACAGAAAAAACACAGTCAAAAATTACGGTCCATCTTTGCTGCTGCCTCATCGATCGTGTTGTCTAGTACATCGGTGTAAATGTCCATTGTGGTCGATAGCTGCGCGTGACCGAGGAGCGTCTGGGCGGTTTTATAATCCACGCCCGCGTCGTGCAGCGCGGTCGCGTAACCATGTCGGATCTCATGCGGTGTGACCGTGACGCCGCTCTCGGTCTGGTAGGCGGCGTACAATCTTGTGACGCGATGGTTCATCAGCGGGCTTTCGCCGCCATCGTCAGAAAAAATGTACCCATGCTTTTTATTGGGCAGGGCAGAGGCCAGCGCCGACAAAAGCGGAACGACGCGGTCACCTGCCTCTGTCTTCGGGCTTTTGATATACGGACGCGCGCCAATGTAGTAGGCGGACTTGTTAATTCGGACCTTTTTCGCCTTGCGGTCGATATCCTCATAGCGCAGCGCAAGCGCTTCCCCTCGGCGGCAGCCGGTGTAATAGATCAGATACGCAAAGAGCCCGAACGTTTTGTCGAGGCTCTTTTTGATTAGTTTGATCTGCGCAGGACCGGGCGCGCGGCGCTTTGCCTGCGGCAGGTTCTTCGGCAGTAGAACGGCGTCAGCCGGATTGTAGGCGATGTACCCTTCGCGCTGGGCCTTGTTGAGAATTTGACGGATGATCTGGCGCTGCGTGGTAACGGTCTTTTTGGCGTAGGTTTTGGCAAAGCAGTTGATGTATTTCTCCACGTCCTTCGCTGTGATCGACGAGACGTCCGCTTTGCCAAACTCAGCGATTGCCCGATTGTAGGCGGGCTTGTAGTTTTTGTAGCTGTTGTCGGCTAGCGTCGGCTCGATCTCGTTCCACCAGGCGTGCGCTACGTTCTCAAAGGTCTCGGTCTTCCCAGCGGCCACGTCGGCGCGGTAGCTTTTGACCTTCTCCCAGACCTCGCGGTCGGTTCGGCCGCGGAAGGCTTTGCGCTTGCCGTTTATTTTGATGATCGTCTCATGCAGCCCATCCGGGCGCACGTAGTACTTGGGGATCGCCATACAAACCTCCCGTGTCAGACTTGGACACAGACGCGCAAGGCGGTGCGAATCCAGCCGAGGTTCGGGTTGCGCAGGTCGATAATCAGCGCAGCCAACGCCAGCGTCAAAACGGCACACAAAACAAAAATAATACCGGTTCGAACGCGAAGCCCACGCGCATAGACCCGCAGCATCTGATTCGCGTGCGCTAGTTCCTGCTGGATTTCGTCCGGCTGTTCCGGCTGTCCATGGCATTTGATTTCGTATACGTCATCAATGGACACATCCAGCGACTTGCAGATCGGCGCGGCAGTCTGAACATAGGTATTCTTTGTCTCGCCGCGCAGAAACTGCGCCACAGCGTTGACCGAAACGCCGGATTCGTCGGCAATGTCCTGGTATGTTTTGCGTGGGCGCAGATTTTGCCATTTTTCGCGGCAAACTTCCCATAGTTGCTTATCCAAAAAAAACATCCCCCCTTGCAAAAACCATCTGTAATGGGTCATAAAAGCCTAGATCAACGGCTGGAAGGCTTATCCAAAAACTGATAGCATAGACTCACAGGCGGCTCCCACACTGCTTGCAGCAAACCAAAAGCCCCGCCGTCAGTGGCACGACGGCGGGGCGAACAAACGGAACGAAGATGCCCCCATCCGTGACGCGGTGTCCAAATCGGACACAAAAAAAGCGGAGACGCACAAGGCATCTCCACTTTGTTGGACATCGGCAGGGCGGCGTATCCTGCATCTCAGGTTCCCTTTCGGGAGTGTCGGGAGCCATTTCCGACCTCAACGTCCTAGAACAGTATATGTTCTGATGCCTAAATTAAACCACAAATATTTCCTGATGTCAATATTCTGCTTTGTTACTTTTCTTTGAATTTTTTCAGTCGGCCGCTGTTGAGCCGGTTCGTCAGCTTGCCGGAGCTGATCTCGTAGACGCTGGCGACATAGTGATATCCGTTTTTCGCGTCCAGCTTCACGCAGACCATCACGTTTGCGTCAAGCGCCTTGACGAGCTCGACGCTTCCCGGCTCCTTTGGGTTGTGCCCGACGTAGTCCGGCTCCGCGATGATGGACGGAACCAGCGCGACGTTCCCGGTTTCATCCGGATGATGCTTCTGGACGTGCACGGCCAGACCGGCTGACTGCATGATCTCGCCGCAGGGAAGTTCCTGCCCCGTGAGCGCATTGAACTCGTCTATGTAGTCGCCCACGCGAAACAGCTTTTCGCCCACGGTTTGCCTCCTGATTATTGCTTCAGATTTGCCTGCGCGTCCCAAACGGCATCCCAGAAGTCCGTCTCGTTTACGATCTGGACTTTCGCGCCTTCTCGACGAAGCGTCATGGCTTCCTCAATTTTTCGGCCATAGCAGGAATACGCCCAGCACGGATTCCCGGCATTGCCGACTACAAGATAATCTGTCTTGGTGGATACGGAAGACTTCGCACTTCCGCCCAAATCCTCAACATCTTTTGTCATTTCCGCCCGCGTCGCGCGGTAAGACTCGCCGGTAAAGCAGAAGCGCTTGCCTTCAAACGTGATCTCCGGGCAGTAGGCACAGATACCAGCAACCGAGTACTTGCGGCGCAGCTCTTCAAAGTCAGGATCGTTGAGGTTCACAGACTCCTTGAAGTCAACGACATTGCTGCAAAACGCAAGCAGCGTGTTTCGTTCGTCTTCTGTGACTACGCCGTCCTCCAGAATCGTATGCAGCATGGAGTTCAGCTCGTCAAAAGGATATGTACCTTGCAGGTATTCGTTCGTATCGAGCCATGCAGACAACGCACGAATTTCGCTGTCGCCAATCTCTGCGTCTGCCATAATACCGTGAATCAGCCCATGCAGGAACTGAACGGAGGAGGTGAGGATGCTGTAATAGCTGGAATTATCCGCAAAGTTATTGCAGAGCCAGAGAATATTCTTACGTTCTTCCTCATCAATGTGGTCATCCTTGACGGCTGCCTCTACGACCGGGATGATCTCTGAAAACGGATGGCGATCTTTCAGCCCAGAGTGCAGGATACACCAGTTTGACAGCTCGGCAAGCTCTAATTCGTTTACATCACCGCTGGAAGAAATGCCTGCGACGATGCCACGAAGCATGTTGATTGCCTTGTGCAGCTCTGACGGCTTGGTAAACTGCCTGTAGTCCTGTTGTCCAATCGTATCGTTCATATCATACCTCTTTTCAAGAAAACCTCATAGAAAAGTGTTGCACGCAATTTGTAGAATTTTCCAATTGTAAACATAGAATGCTTGCCTTACAATAAGAACAAAGAAAAAGTGCGCGAAAGGATGTGGCTTATGACAGAACAACTTATAACCATGATGCGGGAATTAGATGACGAACGCTGGAAGATTTTTATTTCTGCGCTTGCTGCTGCGTGTGAAGCGTCTCAAGCAGATCAATCATCCTCTGCCTCGTAGTCACATCTAAGGACATAAGCATTTGCGCCGCACCAATCACCTCGCCGGGCAACCGTCCGGCGGGGCTTTTTTCGTCTTCGTAGCCCATGAGATCGTAGACAGAAGCATTCCAGTGCTCAGCCAGCCGAACAAGGGTACTGAAAGGCGGCTCGGTCGTACCGGCCTCGTATTTCGAATAAGTACTTCGGTCGATTCCCAGCCAGTTTGCAACGTCGGTTTGCTTTTCTTTGTTCAACTGGCGGTACTTTTTGAAGTTTCTCATAGACATCACCTGTCTTTATTATAGTGAAAAACAATCACAAGTAAATATCGTGGGAAAAATTTGCGCAAAAATATCTTGACAATTGAAAAAACTTCACCTATACTAATAAATGTGAAGTAACTCCACGTTAACGGAGGTGATAGAAATGAAACCTGCGAACGAGGTTCGCATCACGCGAGACCAGCAAGTTCTGGTCGACGGCATTAACATTCCTTCCGTCCTGCGCTGTGAAGCCAGCATGAACCCTGACTTAGAAACATCGGTTACGATTTATGTTTATGCCGGCAGGATCGCGATTCAGGGCTATACCGCTTATGAGGATTTTCAGCCGGACGGATCGGCAGGAATCGAAGAGCTTCTCGTAACGGAAGACGGGCGCGCGCTCATCAACGGCATTGAGATCCCGGGCGCGAAAAGCGTCAACGTCATCGCAGATCCTCTGACCGACCCGGAGGTCTCAATCCGGGTCTGTACCAGAAAGATCACGATAGACGGATACGAAGACAGCTGGTCATAGGAACGGAAGCACAGATAAGAGCTTGGACAGGAAGTCAGCCACATCGCTGAGCCCACGTTTGAAGCGGCCTTCCATGTAGATGATGGCCTCATCACAAAGCACGAACTTGCGGTCGAACCCCTTCTTGATGAACCCGATGCGCTGCAGCTCGTTCATTGTCTCGTTGGCATCCGTGGAAAGCCATTCTCCTTCGTACTCTGGAGGCCAGTTTTCAAGCACTGTGAAGTTCTTAGCTTCGCGCTTCTGTACGCCGCTCTTGCGGCGCTCGAGATATGTCTTGTAAATTTGCGCAAGCATCTTCTCAGCGTCTTTTGTCAAAGCACTATCCAAAAATCACACCCCCTTCTACCCAGAGTTTACCACACGGGCGAAGGGAAGTCAAAAGGAGGGATATCTACGAGAAGTAACTCCACGCGAACGGAGGTGATAGAAATGAAACCTAACGAGGCTGAAAGCTTCAGCGTCCGCGAGACGCTCGAAAAGCAAATCCAGCAGCTTTCCGAGCGTTCGGCGGAGCTCACGGACATCGGGGAAATCCTCATGATTACCCGCGAAATTCGGAACCTCGCGATCCTGCTCTCTGGCGTGAATAAGAGAGAACTGTTCAAACACGGGTATGAAAGCGACTGACGCTTAGAGGAAGATCAGAGATTCTTCCGTGCTCAGCTCGTCTCTTGCGGCCTGCGGCGCTCCAAACCAACCGAGCGTATACACCACATAGCATCGACCGCTCCCAGACGGCTCACGCTTCATATCCTCGCCGATATGCAGCAGTTTCCAGCCCTCTCCAAGAAGCACGTTCACGGCAGCCACATCATCCTCTTGCCGTATCTTCGTTGCATCGGCAAGCGTGGACGGGCGCATACGCTGGAGTGTCGTGCTGACCTCGGGGAGCCCTGAAACGCGACTGGTCGGGACATGGAAATACTTCGCGATTTTTTCGAGCGTTTCGGCGGACGGTTCGGAAGCCCCGTTTTCGTATTGCTCAATCAACCTCACATCGATTTTGAGCGCTTGAGCAAGGTCTTCCTGCGTCTGGTTCTGCGCCGTCCGCAATTCTTTGATTTTGTTCACTACATTCACCTCCTTCCGCCTGCATCTTACCACACGGGCGAAGGGAAGTCAAAAGGAGGGATATCTACGAAAGGTTTAGCTTACATGCGCAAACGCGCGAAGCTCAAGCAGTTTGAGCTTGCCGATCTGCTCAAGGTCGAGCGCAGCACGATTGCAAAGTGGGAGTCCGGCGCGGCCTTCCCGCGGGCGGCGCAGCTGCCGGAGCTGGCGGCGGCGCTGCACTGCACGATCGACGAGCTCTATCAGCCGCCAGAAGAATCGACTTAGAGAGGAGGAAGCAACATGCGTGAGACGGAAGGATACCGGCCGCAGCTGGAGCTTTTGACGGACATGTTTCCGGCACGGGCGGCGATCACGGTCACGGAGTGCCAAGCAGTGCTCGGACTTGACCGGCGGACGCTTTTGGCCGACCGGGAGTTCCCCGCGCGTAAGATCGGCAATAAGTACGCCATTCCGCTGACAGAACTCGCCCGTTGGCTGACACGAAGATCATAGCAGAGTATGCCCAGGCACACCATGAGAAATACCTGCCGAAATCAAAAGGCGGCTTGCAGATATGCTGCCGGAAGGGAGAACTATGCCGAATATCTATCAGGCTGCCAGAATCGCCAAAGGCATTACGCAGGAACGCGCCGCAGACGCGATCCCATGCTCGGTGCGGAGTTTGGCAGACTATGAGAGCGGCGCGAGAGTCCCGCCCGCGGAGACTGTCGTCCGCATGGCGGAAATTTACGACGCGCAGTATCTGTGCTACCAGCACCTGCGCCAGACGAGCGAGATCGCCCGCAGGCTTATCCCGGACGTGCGCGAGTGCGCGCTTCCCGAAGCGGTGCTGCGGCTGATCGATGAGATCTATGACTTTGCCGACGCGCGGGAGGACCGCCGCCTGATCGCGATTGCGAAGGACGGCACCATTGACGAGAACGAGCGCCCGGAGTTTGACCGGATCGTCTCGAAGCTCGCCGACATCATCCAGGCGGCGCTGGCAGTCACATACAACAACACAGGAGGATGATAATATGCGCAAATTTTACAAAATGGCCGAGAAGCTCATGTGGAGTTCCATTGTCGTCGCCTTCGTGGCCTTCCCGTGGCTTGCCGCGAATTACAGCATGATCTGAGGTGCGGACGATGAAAAAGAGCGTAAAAAAATCCCGCACAGCCGCTGCGAACGACTGCACGGGACCGATGTCAAAGGACATCATGAAGGCATCTTTAGTTTATCACGGTTTGCTGCCAAATGCAAGTGTGGGGGAGGTGAAATTTTGGAGAATCCACAAGAATTCCGGGCTTTCTGGTCTGTCATCCCCGCAACCGTCTTAGACGATATGCAGCTGCAAGCCAATGCAAAGATTTTGTACGGCGTGCTCTCGTCTCTCATGCGGCGCGAGGGCTACTGCTGGCCGAGTAACGCTCAGCTGGCCGCCGCCATGCACTGCTCGGAGGACGTGATCCGGCGCTGGCTCGCGGCCTTACAGCATGACGGACACATCCAAGTCCGGGTCGTGCCGAACCGCAAGACTGGCGGCTCCATCCGCTACATTTCCCCCGTGGTCGCCGCGCCGGTCATCCTCGACGAGGATGAGGGGTACCGGGACGAACAGCCCGGTACGTACCGGGACAAAAATCCCGGGGTACCGGGACAAACTTCCCGGTCGTTATATAAGGATGGATATAAAAAAGATAATAAAAAGAAAAAAGAAAAAGAAAGTGCGCCGTCTGGCGACGTTGCCGCCTCCCTCCTTGCCAAGTGCGCGCTTTACGGCCCGTCTGCCACCGAGGCGATGGGGCGGTTCTTGAAAATGCGGATCGAGATCAAAAAGCCGGTCAAGTCCAAGCAGGCTGCCACGCTGCTTTGGAACAAGCTCATGAGCCTGTCCGACGGCGATTCGGCAAACATGGCCGCGCTGCTTGACCTCGCAACGGAACGGCAATGGCTGAGCGTCTTCCCGCTGAAGGACGACGAGCTGCCGAAGCCGAAGGCTCGCGAGGTTGATACGGGAGGTGTTCGGTTCTTATGACGGACGAAAAAAAGCTCTTGGAGGCGCAGCAGGCCGTCCTCGGCGCGATGCTCATCGACGAGAAGACGGTCGGTCCTGTCCTCCAGGACGTCACGCCGGACGACTTCACAACCGGCGCTTACCGGCAGGTGTTCCTCGCTTTCCGGGCGCAGTTTGCAAGCGGCGCGGCGTGCGACCCCGTGACCGTCAACGCAAGGCTCGGCGGAAAGTATGACAGGCTCCTCATGGAGCTGATCGAGATCACGCCGACGAGCGCGAACGTCAAGAGCTACGTCGCCATTCTCAAACAGGAGGCGAGAATCCACCGCTTGCAGGACGTCGCGCAGCGGATGCTGGAGGCAGAGGATGAGGATGCGCTGCGAGCGCTCATGAGCGAAGCGAACGCCCTGTCGGTCGAGCGCCCCGGCCTTCGTGTGGTCGGCATGGAGGACGCGCTCAGTAAGTTCTACGTCCGACACGACCCAGACGCGAAGCCGGTGTACCTGGACTTCGGCATGGACGACATCAACGACAACGTCTACGCCGGCCGCGGGGACATGATCGTCATCGGCGGCTACCCGTCAGACGGCAAGACGAGCTTGGCACTGACGCTTGCCGTCCGGATGGCAAAGACGCAGCGCGTCGGGTTTTACAGCTACGAGACGGACGCAGACAAACTCTTTGACCGCATTGTCGCGATGACCGCGCAGGTCGGGCTTCCGAAGCTCAAACTGAACGCGATGAACGGAAACGACTGGGACGCGGTCGCGGCAGTCTCCGCAAGGCTCGGCGCGGTGAAACTGGAACTGGTGGAGGCGTCGGGCATGACCGTCCAGGACATCCGGGCGCACAGCCTGTCCAAGCGCTACGACGTGATCTTCATCGACTACCTGCAAAAGATCAAGTCGGACATCACAGGCCGCGCGAGCGCCGACCAGTTTCAGGTCGTCTCGAAAATTTCGAGCGATCTCCAGCAGTTCGGACGGCAGACCGGCACGCCCGTCATCGCGCTCTCCCAGCTCTCGCGCCCGGAGAAAACAAAGGCGGGCAAAATCCCGCCCCCGACGCTCTCGGCGCTGCGCTCGTCCGGTCAGATCGAGCAGGACGCGGACGTCGTTATGCTTCTCTACCGTGAAGAGCCGGACAACAGCCGCAGCCGCCGTATCCTGAACATCGCGAAAAACAAGGAGGGTGAGGCGAACATCGCGCTGATGCTGACCTTCGACGGTCAGACGCAGACCTTCCGCAAATCTGCCGCGCAAGCGCCGCTTCCTCCGCAGGACAAGCGTTGGCAGCCGTGCAACGACGATATTCCCGAGCAGTTCAAACTGCCGGACTAAAGGAGGACAACCCATGAAATGGTATGAAGTGGAAACGCTCCGTAAGCGCCATGGCCTATCTCAAGCGGCGCTTGCTGAGAAAATCGGGATATCCCAATCGGCGCTCGGGAACTACGAGCGAGGCACACGTGCCCCCGACAAAGATGTCATCGTGGCGCTGGCGAGATTTTTTGATGTCTCGTGCGATTTTCTTCTCGGATGCCCCGCCCATCCGGCAGCGCCGTTATGGGTGCCCCCCGCCGCCGCCGAATTTTTTCATACGCTCCCCCCTGACGAGCGACACGCAATAGCCGACCTCGCCATGCGAAAGCCGGACGCGCTTCGCAAATTGCTAATGGCTGCGGTCAATTTGCAAAAAAGATAAACAGTGAAAGGAAACACCATGAAGGCAATATCGATTTTAAACCTGAAAGGCGGCGTCGGGAAGACCGTGACCGCCGTGAATATGGCCTATATTTTGGCCGCCGACCACAAAAAGCGCGTGCTGCTTGCTGACTGCGACAGCCAGTGCAACGCGACGGAGTTCTACGGGCTCACTGAGCCGGGGCTTTACGGCGTGGCGGACGTAATGCTTGGAACATGCGAGGCATATTACGCCGACAACATCTCCGAGACGGTCTACGGCGTGGACATGCTCCCGGCGTCCGATGCGCTGATGGACTTAGATCTATCGTCCATCGGAGATCGCGTGAACGGCAGCTGCCTCAAAGGCTTCTGCGACGCCATCCGCGAGGACGATGCGTATGACTACGTTATTTTTGACTGCCCGCCGGCATTCAACGCCGCCAGCGCCGCGGCGCTCCTCGCGTCGGACGAAGTAATCATCCCGATCAAACTCGATGCATTCAGCCTGCGCGGTCTTGCGAACGTCTCGCGCCAGATTGACAACATGCACAAGATTAACCCCGCACTCAAGATCGCGGGCGCGCTGATCACCATGTGGCGCAACACGCCGGTCGTGCTGGAAGCGGAGGGAAGTCTCCGGGAGTGCGGCATCCTGCCGGTCTTTGAGCAGCACATCCGCCGCACCGACAAGATCGACGAGATGACCTTCGAGCGCAAGCCGATCACGGTCTACTCGCCGTACTCGGCAGCCGGATATGATTACCGGGCATTCGTGCAGGAGTACATCCAGCCGCCCGTGACCATGGACGAGATTCTGAGGGGGGGCTTTGGTGATGGCATTTGACGTTTCAAGCATTTTTGCCCAGCAGGTGCAGGCGGTGTCCAAATCTGACACCGGTCGGGAGCTCATGCAGGTCGACATTGACGATCTTGTTGGCAACGACGCGAACTTTTACGCGGTCGACGAAGATAAACTCGAAGACCTTAAAAACTCCATTGCGCTGTCCGGCATTATGGACCCGCCGACGGTCACGCGCACGGAGGATGGCAAGTACCGCCTTATTTCCGGCCACCGCCGCACGGCCGCGGTTCGGGCTTTGGTCGCAGAAGGGCGCGAGGATCTTCGCAAAGTGCCGGTCTTCGTCCGGAGCCCGAAGAGCGCAGCCATGGAGGAGCTGGAACTCATCATGGCAAACTCCACAGCACGCGTGCTGACAAGCGCGGAGATCAGCCAGGCGGCGCAGCGCGTCGAGCGGCTTCTCTACGACCTCAAGGAGCAGGGCGTGGAGTTCCCAGGCCGGATGCGCGATCATGTCGCGGAAGCCTGCAACGTCAGCAAGACAAAGCTCGCGAACCTCCACATGATCGAAGAAAACCTGATTCAGGATTTCAAGGCGCAGTGGGCAGCAGGCAAACTCCCGGACGCGACAGCGTTGGAGCTTGCGCGGTGCGAGATCGCCTTGCAGATGCGCCTTCGTGACGCGTTTGCCCGGACGAAGGAGTTCCCCACATCTGCCGGAATCGAGCAGGTGCGGGGTCTCGCAAAGAGCGGCGCAAAGTGGCGCCCGAGCATGCTCCTGCACTGCCCCGACAGGAAGCTTTGTCCGAGTTCCAGAGACGACGCGACGCTTCGGCATGACGCGACGTGCGGCTCTTGGACGCCGCAGTGCAAAGGTGAGTTGTGCTGCATGGACTGCAAGTATGGCGCGAAAGCGCGCGGCTGCCATCCCGTCTGCGACCAGATGTGCGCACGCGCCAAACAGTATCGAACCGACAAAAACGCCGACGAGAAACGGGAAGAGGAAACCGCGAAGGAAAATCAACAGCGCGTTTACCGGGTTGCCATCCAGCTCAAGGCGGCGCGGCTCGTGAAAGCCATCGACGCGGCCGGTCTCGCGGACGATGTAAAACTCGCTTTTGCGAATTATTCTGCGGATAAGACCGTCGAGAAAATCCGCGCTTACGCAAACGGGGACTTCGGCGACGATTATTTTTACGGAACGGACGTCCTCGACCCGGACGCGAAGCACGTGCCCGAGCTCTGCGAAAAGCTCAAGTGCTCGGCGGACTATCTGCTGGGGCTGACGGACGAACTTTCGCCGGGGTCCAAGCCTGACACGCTTTTATGGCGCACGGATACCGACTACCCGGACGGGCAGGTGTTGCTGCTGCTGGATATCGAGGGACGAAAAAACTACGATGTCGACACGGCCTTAGGCGGCGAGCTTTGTGTATATGACGCCGGACTTTTGACGGACAACGGACCGCACGTTCTGCGCTGGCTGCCTTTGCCGCCGGAAGAGGAGGGCTCTATATGAGCAGGCAGCTGTTCCGGCAATGTCCCGGCTGCGGCAATCTGTTCGCAACGTACAAGGGCAATCAGGTCTACTGCTGCCGGGAGTGCTACCTGCGGGCGAAAAATGAAAATTACGTCCCGGCGCAGTACCGCAAGAAGGAGGCCGTCCCGGTCCGCATCCGCGTACCGAAGCCGCTGCCGGTCTTCCCGGAATTCCAGCTCAAGCCTGGGAAGATCTACAAAGCACAAAAGCGCCAGTGCTGCGACGGCATTCGCGCAACTTACATTGTGACGCTCGACGAAAAGCACCGGACGATCGTCCGGCAGGAAGAATGTGAGGAGGTAGACCATGAGTAAAATCATCGCAAAGCCCGGCGCAGCATATGACGTGCTGCGGGCCACCAGTGCGGCGCAGATCGCAGCTGCCGCCCGTCTGAGCCAGCCGACCGTTTCGCGCGTCTTCCGCGGCGAGCCGTGCCAGATCAAGACCGCGAAGAAGCTCTGCCGGGCAATCGGCTGCGGCTTCTCGAACCTTTTTGAGCTCCGGAAAGGAGGCGGCGCGGATGAATAGCAATACCGTTTCCGCCATCGTCATCGCCGTCGAGTTTGCCCTCCGCGCGGTGTGCGTGTACGCCATTTTGCGCGTGACGCTGACGCTGTTTAGCATTCGCAAGGCCGAGAAACTTGAAAAAGAGCGCGACGCAGCGCTTACCTACGTCCCGGAAATCTGCCGGACGTGCGCCTGGGGCGCATCGTGCAAAAAAGGCGACCTATGCTGCCCCTGCCCGGAGTGGAAGTTCTGCGGGAAAACAATCGTGGAGGTGTTCGGCGATGACGACAAATGATCTTCTGGAAGCGCTGGCGCGCCTTCGCGTTGAGACCGGCTCCCTTGCCTGCTTCGGCTGCGGGTACGAGCACAATTGCAGCGTCCGCGGTTGTCAGATCCTGCGCGAGGCTGCGACTCAGCTTGAGCATTTTACCGCCGAGAACCGGGCGCTGCGCAACGTTTCGGCCTCGAAACCGGCGAAGCGCTCGCTGAATGCAAGAGTCACGTACCTGCGGGAGATGGTAAAAGAGCTGAACGCTCAGCGGGAAAAGGCCGAAGCCGAGAGGGACGCGCTGCTCGAGATTGCTAAAAATGGAAAAGATTGCGATACGTGCAAAAATTGTGCGGTATGCGTCAAGCCCGGGACAGACGTTGCGCACTGGTGCGATAGATGTGAGGAAAAATGCCGTTGTTACGGGTGCGGAGGCGACCACTGGGAATGGCGCGGATTGCCGGAAGAGCCGGAGGGAGGAGAAAAGGCATGAGCAAAATCAAAAAGGTAGGATTTGGGTATACGGTGCCGAAAGAACGGTACCAGGAAGCCGCGGAGAATATCCAAAAGCTTGGCGCTATGTACGCAGAGTACCTGCAGAAGAAAAATTTCGATGGGCTTGGAGAGCAAGATGCGCAAGAGCTCATGGCCGACATCCTGCTTGCCTGCACTGCGCTGCTCTATGTCGCAGAATTTGCGGCAGATAAATGCCATATGGTGCCGCTGCCGGGAAAGGATGGAAAAGCATGAAGATTTACATCGCCGGTAAAATCACGGGCGATCAGGGGTGTCAGGCGAAATTTCAAAGGGCGGCAGTGGGGTTGCGGATGTGTGGGAACATCGTGCTGAATCCGGCGGAGCTGCCGGAGGGGATGGAGGCTGCGGACTATATGCGCATTTGTATGGCGATGATCGACGTAGCGGACTTGGTCGTTTTCCTGCCAGACGCGAAGGACAGCGCAGGCGCGCGCCTTGAGAAAGCATATTGTGAATACGTCGGGAAGGAGATGGAGAATTGGAGCGACTGACATTTGAAGGAAACTTCTGCGACATTGCGCAGTGCCGAGACTCGGCGTGCCGGCAGGACGGCACCTGCACGCAGAGGCTGGTTTGGGAAAGGCTCAAGGCTTACGAAGATGCGGGATTATCCCCGCAGGCGTGCGCCGAGGCGCGAGAGATAGAGGAAACGCTTTCCGGCTATGATTACTCCATCTCACGAATGGTGGAGCTGATGAAAGCCGACAAGGACGGGCGCGTCCTGATTCTGCCGTGCAAGGTGGGAGATATGGCGTATTGGGTCCATAACGGGGTGATCACCGGCTGCCATGTGTACCGAATCCAGGTGAACCGAAAAGGGACGTTTGTTTTTCTGAAAAGCACGATTTCGCACGGTGGGTTCCGAACCGATGCCTGCCTCGGCAAGACCGTATTTTTGAGCCGCGTAGAAGCCGAGAAGGCTTTGCAGGAAATGGAGGCTGCAAAGTGAGTTTCAGTAAGAAAAAACGGGAAGCGGTCTATGCGAAGTATGACGGTCACTGTGCCTATTGTGGACGAGCTATCGACATCAAGGATATGCAAGTCGATCATTTCAAGCCGCAACGTGCATGGAACGCCGAAGACGCAGGGACGGACGATATTTCCAACCTTATGCCGTCATGCCGAATGTGCAACCACTACAAGCGGGCAAATTCTCTGGAAACGTTCCGGCGCTATATCGCGGAAATTCCCAGAAAGCTCCGAGAAAACTACATCTACAAGGTGGGAGTTGCTTACGGCAACGTTGTCGAGCATGAGAAACCGATCACGTTTTACTTTGAACAGATGGAGGGCAAGAAGGATGGCTAAGTGCATAACCAAAGCGCAGTTGAGACAACTCTATCAGGCTCTGCTCATCGATAACGACGAATATCTGAGACTTTTAAAAGAGTTTGCAGGGATAGAATCCCGACCGACCACGGAGTATAACCACTACGACGAAAATGGCGACTTTATTGGCAGCAGCGTGGACACCGATCTTTCTGACCTGCTGGACGAGGCTGGCGTGGAGGTGCGGGACGATGGCTGAACTGAAACCGTGCCCGTTTTGCGGCGGAGAGGCAGCGTTTTTGGGCACAACCTGTACGATAAAGTGTAAACAGTGCGGAGGGGCGTTTATCGCCACAAGTCCTGTTATGACAAGGATTGAAATCGCAGCTGCGTGGAACCGGAGGGTAAATGATGACTGATTATATCCGGCGCGAAGTGGAGTTCCGGGCAAAGGTGACTGAGACCAGCACCTGCACGTGCGCCGCCTGTCACAACGTCGGGCGCGTCGTAAAGCTCAAACTACCAAAAGCACTATACCGTGATGGAATTTTGCAGGCAGAATACAGCGAGTACTGGCTCTGCCTGAACTGCCGGGGATCGCTGGTACAGGCGCTTATGTGGCCAGACGCAGAAGAATGATAGGAGGTGACGACGATGGCTGATTATGTCCGACGTGGCAAGGTTGAATTTGAGCTTTGCGGCGGGAACCTGCCGGAAAAGTACAAGGCTTTTGTACGACGTGTGCTGAATGACAAAAACCTCGTGCCCGCCGCCGACGTTGCGGAGGTGGTGCATGGGCGGTGGATTCTCCATGATGACGGTGTATTCACTTGTAGTGAATGCGGCAACGCAGAATCTAACGACAGCTATTATTGCAGACTATGTGGCGCGAAGATGGATGGAGGTGTGCGGACGTGAGTGTGCTCGTAATTGTGTTGGTCGTGCTGCTGCTTCTGGCGGATTCCCTTATCTTTTTTATCATTGGGGCTGCTTACACAACCGGCAAGACTGTTAAAACGCTGCGCGATCGGGGCTGGACAATGATCCCGCCTAAAGATCAGGAGGAATACCGATGACGCGAAAACGATTTGTAAAACTCTACATGGGCAGGCTCGGCATGTCGCGTAATGGAGCAAACTGCATTGCCAGAAATCGCGATTTTGTGTATACACTCGCGCGAACCTCGTTGGCTATCAATACGGCAGCATCGGCCTTTAATGCGATGAGTGTTGCAATGGCCGACCTTGCGAGGGCGTTAGATGAAATACATTGATCAGCTGGACGCCGTGGGGCGGGCGGCGATGGAGATCGGCGTGGAGGCGGGTATGCAGAAAGTCTCCGACATGTTCCTCGCGGCGCTCGCGCAGGAGGGCTTCGGCGAAGAGCGGCTTTACCGTCTGGCGTGCCGCGTGTCCGAGTTGGACGCGGAATTTGACGGCGCATACGGCTGCGGTCCGGAGGCAGACTGGCTGCAAGAACGGCTGGACGCGATCTTGCGCAAGGCCTGCGGCGCGCACTTTGTCCCGTTCCGCGAGCGCAACCCGCATATCAGAGAATTCAATTACAAGAAGGTATCACCCCGGCGCAAGAAAAAATGATCTGGACTTGTGGCGCGGCCTGCTGCCATGACGGGCTGCGCGGGGAACGCCGGGAGGATATAAGGGGCCCGGGCTCCGGGCCCCGACGATAACATGATAAGGAGGCTATATGGTTTATCAGAAATTTGCAAAGGAAGAACTGTTTCGTAAAATGCAGAAAGTAAATTATTTGCGGTATGTTTGCCTGCCTTTGCCAAGTCTTGAGCAGATCAGGCACGGCGATCTCATTGTGTTTCAGGAGGTAGACCGAGGCCGGAACCAAACCGGGCGACTGACGGTTGCTGAGATCCTGTCCGCCGCGCTGGCAGAATCCGAGAACGGGCAGCGGATTGTTATGGAGCTGGAACTCAAGCATATGCAAGAAGGCGGTGACGCATGAGCTACCTTGTCTCAATGAAAACATCCGTCCTGTGCCGCGAATGCGTCTTCACAGAGCCACTTGCCAAACGACGAGGCAGAGCGCCGAAGAGCCTGCCGCAGACAACCATCCGCGAAAAGCTCAACATCCGGCACGCCTACGAGCGGCTTGCGTTTCTGATCGCCGCGAACTTCACGTATTCAGATTGGCTGCTGACGCTCACCTACGACGAGGAACACAAGCCGCCAAACACCTTCGCCGCACAGAAGCGGGTGAAGCTTTTTAACCGCCAGCTGCGCGAGAGCCGCAAAGCCTTCGGCCGACCTTACAAATATCTGTACACCACCGAAGGCCGGCACGGGGACAAGCGTCTGCACCACCACATCATCCTCAATCACTATCCCGGCGAGACGGAAGTGCTCCGCAAGCTCTGGCCGGATGGAGATATCAACTGGGAGCCCGTCGGCAAGCTCGGCTTTGTTGGCTTGGCGAAGTATCTGACTAAGGAGCCGATGCAGCACGGACGGGAGTATGTGGGCGACCGATTGTGGACGCCATCACGGAACCTTGAAAAACCACGCATCACTGTCGAAAAAGTCCCGGACAACTACCGGCCTGTGCCACCGAAAGAGGCCTTTGACGTAGAGCCCGAGGCGAAGGAAAACAAGTTCGGCAGCTATTATTATGTGGACTACAAACTTCCCTGGCGAAACAGGGAAAAGCGAAAGGCGTGAGCCTTTAATAACTTGGGTCTTTACTATATCTTACGAGAGGAGCGAACTTTTTTTGCAAAAACAGTTGCATACCGGACAGCCTTGTGCTAAACTTGATTTACAGGGAAACAAGATCGTTTGTCCGAAATGCGGGCACGCGACGCAGGTCAAGATTTTACCGACGACCGCGCTTGTTGATTTCCCTCTGTACTGCAAGCATTGCAGGCGCGAAACGATCGTGAATATGAGCCAGAACCAGAGCCAGTGCCGTCAGGCCAGAGCCAGAGTCAGCGCCGATTGATATCTCACAGTGTGGGAGTCGATCGGCGTTTTTGTTTTACATCCGAGGTGATAGCCGGACGGCAAGATGCCGAGTCTCCCATACCGGGAGGCTCGGCATTTTTTATTTGCCATGGATTACACAAGCAAACGTTGGAAACACTTACGCGCTCGCGTCCTTCGCGAGCAGCCGCTGTGCCAGGAGGCGCTGCGTTACGGCAGGCGCGAGCCTGCAACCGTTGCCCACCACGTCTACCCAGTCGAGGATTTCCCGGGCTGGCGCTTCTGCCGCTGGAATCTCATCGCGGTGAGCGCTGACGCGCACAACAGCTTTCACGACCGCGCGACCGGAAAGCTGACCGAGCGCGGTCTCGCCTGGCAGCGGCGGGTATCCCCCCCTCGAAACGCGCCGCCGCCGTTCTGACAAGGGCACCGGAGTGGGGCCCCCTTTCCGACGGCGGGAAAACCGCGGGAGGGGGTTCAGACGAGACCGCCAGGCGCGCACACGCGCGAAAATCTCGAATCGCGCGGCGCGGGCGCAAACGACGCGGGCGCGCAAAGACGCAAACCATCTGAGGCTCTGCCGGGCGCAGTTCAGCTCGGCGGCATTGGGAACCACCGCCGGTGCCCGGAGTCATTCATCCTCCTTTTTTGACTGGACGCGGCGTTCGCGCGCTGCGTCTGGCAGAGTCTCAGAGAAAGGAAGTTATCCACATGGCGCGGGAAGACATGATCCGGCAGGACATGCAGCTTGTCGGCACGTACAACGCAATATTTGAGCCGACGATCAAGCAGCTGGCCAAGACGGAGCGCGAACTCTCCCGCGCCGAGAAGGAGTGGAAGAAGCAAGGCGGACAGCGGATCTGCACGATGGTCAACAAGACCGGCGCGGAGTACACGGCCAAGAGTCCGTACTGGACGGCGGTCGAGGATCTTCGCGCGACGGTGCAGGGACTTCGCAACCAGCTTGGGCTTTCGCCGACGGGGCTTAACAAGGCGCGCGCCAAGAACGTCCCGATGGGCGGCACGAGCAAGCTCGAGCAGCTGCTGGCCGAGGCGAAAAGCCACGCCGAAGAGCACGCTGCGCAGTACCAGCGCGAGGTCGACCGCTTTGTCGAGTCGGTCCTCTCCGGAGAAGCAGGGCTCTGCGAGGACGCAGTGCTCGCGTGCCGCCGGTACGTGTCAGACTTGGACACCGGCAAGTGGGAGTTCCGGGCAGAGCCTGCCAACGAGATTATCGCCATCATCGAGACGATGATCTGCCACCAGCAGGGCGAATTCTTAGACGCGACGCCCCTGCGTGGCACGCCGTTTCTGCTGCTGCCGTACCACAAGTTCATTGTCTACAACATCATGGGGTTCTATGTGCCAGGCACGAAGATCCGCCGCTTTAAAGAAGCTGTGGACTTCATCCCGCGAAAAAACGTCAAGACCACCTTCGCGGCGGCGCTCGCCTTCGCCCTGGCACTCTACGAGAGGGCGTCCGGCTCAAAGGTGTACGAGGTCGGCGGCGCGCTCAAGCAGGCGCTCGAAGGCTTCGATTTCCTGAAATACAACTGCGCGCGCCTCGGCGTGACCGTGAAGGACGAGCCGGAAACGGGTCTTCGGATCATCGACAACAACATGGAACGATCGATCTCCGGAGACGTCGGCGACGGTATGATCTCCATCAACGCCCTGGCAGCCAACCCCGACAAGCAGGACTCCTTCAACTGCAACATCGTTATTGCCGACGAAGCGCACACCTACAAAAGCCCGCAGCAGTATCAGATTTTGAAAGACGCGACAAAGGCTTACACGAACAAGCTCGTAATCATCATCTCGTCGAACGGTCCGAACGCGCGGGGGTTTCTCCTCGGGCATCTGGAGCTTTGCCGGAAGATCCTCCGCGGCACGGTCACGGGCGACTACGCAGACACGATCTTCTGCTTTCTTTGCTCCGCGCCGACGAAGGAAAACGGCGACGTCGATCTTCTCGACCCGGCTGTATTGAAGGCGGCAAGCCCCGGCTGGGGCTACTCCATCCGCCCGCAGGACATGATCAACGACGCGGCCATCGCCGCCGAAAACCCGATGCTCCGGCCGGAATTTCTCAACAAGTCGCTCAACGTCACGACGAACGCCGTCAAGGCGTGGTTCGATATTCAGGAGTTCCGAAAGTCCGACGAAAAGTATAACTGGACAATCGAAGAACTCGCGAAGCTTCCCATCCGCTGGTACGGCGGCGCTGACCTGTCCAAGATGCACGACCTGACGGCCTGCTGCCTCTTCGGGCACTACAAGGGCGTGGACATCATCATCCCGCATTGCTGGTTCCCGCGGCCGGCTGCCGTCGTGAAAGCGACGCAGGATCAGATTCCACTGTTCGGCTGGATGGAAGACGGCTGGCTCGACATGACGAACGACAAGGTGACGAACCACTCGGACGTTGTCCGCTGGTTCAAAAAGCGGCGCGCCGATGGCTTCAAAATCCGCCGCGTCGGGCACGACCCGAAGTTCTGCCGCGAGTATTTTGTCGAGATGCAGAAGGAGCGCTTCCCGATCAAGGCACAGATTCAGCGCTTTACGCTCAAGTCCGAGGGCTTCCGGTACCTGGAAAAGAGCGCGAAGCAGGGCACGCTCTATTACCTGCACGCTGAGCCCTATGAGTACTGCGTGCAGAATGTCGCGGGTATTGAAAAAGCCGACGACATGGTGATGTACGAAAAAATCGCTCCAAACCTGCGCATTGACGTCTTTGACTGCTCGGTCTTTGCCGCGTGCGCATATCTGGAGGACCTGACCGCCAGCGCCAAGGGCGCAGGCTGGTATGAAGCAAGAGAGAAAGGCGGTGAAAATAGTGGCGCTTGAGCAGGCCTGCTTGTTTGACGATAACCCGGAATACGACAGCTTTGTCGCAAAATTCGAGCCGAAAAAAACCACGGATGACTGCTATACGCCGCCGCTTGTGTATGCAGCTATTCGGGATTGGGTGTGCGATCGGTACGACATCGACCCGGCTTGCATCGTTCGTCCCTTTTTCCCGGGCGGCGACTTCGTAAATTACGATTACCCAGAAGGCTGTCTCGTTCTGGACAACCCGCCGTTCTCGATCTTGTCGGAAATTTGCAAATTCTATCTTGCCAAAGACATCCCATATTTCTTATTTGCTCCGAGTCTCACAGCTTTTGGCGGGCGAACCGTCGCAACTCGGATGAACCACATCATTTGCGACGCAGATATTACCTATGAGAACGGCGCAGTCGTCCGGACGGCATTTGTGACAAACCTTGACAAAGACATTGTGGCAGAGACCGCGCCGGATCTTCGCGAGGCAATTGCCGCCGCTATGCGCCAGATCAAAGCAGAAACGGCAAAGACCTTGCCGAAATACGCTTACCCGATGCACGTTCTCACGGCTGCTATGCTGCAAAAATACGCGCATTATGGCGTAGCCATGACCGTCCGCCGGAGCGACTGCACAGCAATCGGCGCGCTCGACTCACAGCGGCTTAACAGGAAGGCCATCTTTGGCGGTGGCCTCCTTCTTTCGGAGAGGGCTGCGGCGGAGAGGGCTGCGGCGGAGAGGGCTGCGGCGGAGAGGGCTGCGGCGCATACTTGGGAACTGTCTGAACGCGAGCTGCAAATTATCCGAGATTTAGGAGAGGACGGTGATGCCACTTGAAAGTAAAAGTGCAGCGCAGATCCGCGCAGGACGACGCGCTGCGAAAATTCGTGATCGGCGCGGTCGATCAGGACACGCTGGGCGTGCCGGGCTATTGCAGGCTTGCGGACAGTCCGGACGTGCTGGCCGCGATCGGCGGGCTGGCCGACATCGTGTCGAACGCGACCATCCAGCTCATGCAGAACACGCCGGACGGCGATGTGCGCGTGCGGAACGCGCTTTCCCGGTTTATGGATATTTCGCCATGGAGCTTCGGCACGCGCAAGGATTTGATTTCTGCCATCGTCTGGGCGATGCTCACGAGCGCCAGCGGCACAGCTTTCTTCCTGCCGGTCACGCGGGACGGGCTGCTTCGGGATTTAGTCCCCATGCCGGGCGCGCAGGCGATAAGCCCGGACGAAGGCCAGACGGTATACATCCGCTGGCGCGGCCAGCAATATGACCCCGAGACGGTCTTGCAGTTCCGGCGTTGGGTCGACCCAGACCACCCGTGGCAGGGGCTCGGGCTCCGGATGAGCCTTCTTGATGTGGTGAACTCGCTCCGGCAGGAGCAGGCGACAAAGAAGGGGTTCATGAGCGACAAGTGGAAGCCGAGCGTCATTGTGAAGGTGGACGCGCTGGCCG
>ERZ827440.1054-NODE-1054-length-33245-cov-5.497318_pt1 | contig 33245 bp, 34 predicted proteins | sample MGYA00519774_ERZ827440 | MGnify/ENA primary metagenome ERZ827440 (study PRJEB31778, sample SAMEA3449302) | human gut metagenome | biome: human gut; feature: human-associated habitat; material: faeces | place: United Kingdom | collected 2010/2012 ... | reverse complement strand
TTAATTTCTTCAACGCCGTTGCCCGAATACATTATGATTCGGTTTGAATCTTCTCCTTTTTCTGAACAGCGGTATCTTTTTAATACTCCGCGAAACCGCCCGAGGCATATCAAAATCACCGACGGTTCCGACCTCGATAAATCGGAATGCCGAACTCAACCGTCAGATGCCGTTTTTTGTTTACCGTATTTTTCTTTCGATTCTTTGGTGCTTGCGTCAAACAGTTCCTGTGCCCGTGCCTGAATGAGGGATATATCCGTTTTATCGATATCGGCGAACCCGCTCTTTATCTTTGCGGAAGCCACGGCATGACTGTCGTTTGTTTTGGTTTCGTCCGCTTCGGACAGGAACTTTTGCAGCAATCCCAAACCGGAGGAGTAGCGTAGTTCCACAAGTTTTGCGCGGTATTCCAACTCCGCGGGAGTGATTGCGGGAAAGAGCTTCATATCCGATGCGTGCTGTGCCTCGTGCTTTAAAAGAGAAACAAGAAAGCGTTCGCTTTCAAAATCATACGCCTGCTCAATGCAGTTTATCGTGCCGTCGGAGGAAGCCCAGCCTCCCGTGCCGAATCTGCCGAAAGTGAGATAATCCATCCAACCGCGAAAGACGAAGCCTTTGAGAATGTTGACCGTATATTCGGCCTTTCCGTCGGGCAATTCGACGAGGTAGACGGTCGGAACGGTATCACGCCAGATATAGGGACCGTAATATCCCTGCGTTTTTCCGAACAGAGAATGGTAACCGTTCGCTTCAAACACAGATTGAAGGCGCTCCGTCAGAAGCGTTTCGTCGGCGTTCGGCATATCCAAAAGCGTTTTCAGCTGCGTCCGCAGTTTTTCCGCAGCGTCAGCCTCGGATAAGCCGCAGTAAAAGGTGTCTCGGAAATAAATCTGATACAGCCGCAGAATATCGTTGAGTGCGTCGGGGACTTCAAACGTGCGGTATTCACGGTTTTCAAAAATCGCGACATACGCGGGCAGAACGTCTTTGAACTCTTCATGTTCGCGCATATATGCAATTGCGCCCTTTATATCTCCGTTCATAAAAAACTGACTGATTTGCATATTGCTTTCTCCTGTGTAAATTCCCTTTTACCTCTCCGCAACTTTGTGCGCATAGTCTCCCAAACCATGCTCAAAATCAAGTCCGAAGCGGGTGTCTGTCTGCGCCGCATAGGTGCGCTTTATGCTGCCTACGGTCAGGTCAAGGGCAATATCAACGGCGGTTTTGATGTCTTTTTTGTTCAGCAACGCCCCGAGAAGTGCCGACGAAAACACGTCCCCCGCCCCGTGAAACATACCGTGTACGTTTTCGGAAAAAGAGAACCCGCTCTCCCCTGTTTTTGTGTCCGAATATGCCGCGCCAAGCGTCCCTTTTTCAAGCGAAACACCCGTTACGATAACGGTTTCCGAACCGAAAGACGCAAGTTTGCGCAGAATTTCTTCGATATATTCGCGGTCGTAGCCGTCGGGGCGGTATTCGGTGTTTGTAAGCAGGCACGCTTCGGTCAGATTGGGAGTGAGTATCTGCGAGCGGCGGCAAAGCGTTTTCATTTTTTCGGGGAATGTGGGGAGAAACGACGAGTAAAGCCGCCCGTTGTCACCCATAACCGGGTCGGTGAAGATAAGCGTGTCGCGGTCCGCAAGCGCGTCGATAATGCCGCATACCATGTCCGCTTGCGCTTCCGAGCCGAGGAAGCCCGTATAGAATGCGTCAACTTTCAGACCGAGACTTTTCCAATGGTTGACTATCTTCGGAATTTCGTCGGTCAGGTCAAGGTATGTATAGCCGTCAAAACCGCCCGTGTGCGTGGACAAAAGCGCGGTGGGAAGCACCGAAACTTCCACGCCCGCCGCCGACAGCACGGGCAGCGCAACCGTCAGCGAACATTTGCCGACGCAGGATATGTCATGAATTGCAACAACTCTTTTTTGCATAATAACTCTCTTTATATTTGGATTTGATTGATATGATTTTTTTGATGTTTTATATTATATATAATATATTTTATCACCTTTGCGGCGGGCTGTCAAGGGACGAAATGCGGCAAATATTAAAATGGAAAAAACGCTTGAAATCTTTCGAAAAACAGGATTTCGCGCAAAAGCAAAAATCGCGTAAAGATAAAACAGAGAAAGGGAATCGGCTATCGGACTGAAAACGAGAAATTCAATTGTCGTCCTCTCTTTCCTTCCCGATGTCAGAGAGGATTATCTGCCATGAGTCGCGCATGGCTTCGGCGTGGCGGGCGCGGGGCTTGACAGAAAAGAGGTTTGATGATATAATGTTAATAGGAACTAATCCTAATAATATTTTTCAGAAAGAGGGTAACGAACATGAACGCAAAAAACATGTATGCGGGAACACAGACCGAGAAAAACCTTTGGGAAGCGTTTGCCGGAGAATCTCAGGCGAGAAACAAGTACACCTATTTTGCATCCGTCGCAAAGAAGCAGGGATATGAACAGATCGCCGCCCTGTTTCTGAAAACGGCGGATAATGAAAAGGAGCACGCAAAACTCTGGTTTAAAGAATTGCGCGAATTTTCCGATACGGAAAAAAACCTGAAATCCGCCGCGGAGGGCGAAAACCACGAATGGACGGCTATGTACGAAAATTTTGCCGCGACAGCCGAGGAGGAAGGCTTTTACGAACTTGCGGAACGTTTCCGCTCGGTTGCAGCGGTCGAACAGCTTCACGAGGAGCGTTTCCGTTCGCTTCTCCGCAATATTCACAGAGGAGAAGTGTTTGCGAAGAACGAAGTCACGGTGTGGGAATGCCGCAATTGCGGGCATGTCATTATAGGAAAAGAGGCGCCCTGTGTATGTCCCACGTGCGACCATCCGCAGAGTTACTTTGAACTTTACTCGGAAAACCACTGATACTTTACCGCGCGCCGTCGGCGACAGAGGATGAAAAAGGTCCGGCTCCGCGGGTTCGCGATAATATACGCGGGAAATTCCGCGTAGGAAACCGCGTCTGTTCTTTCCGCGGACGAACACCGTTTTGAAATCGCGTAAAGGAGGATACCGAGATGAAACAGCGTTTTTTTATCTGCGACCGTTGCGGAAACATTGTCGCTTTTGTTAAAGAGAGCGGCGTTGACGTTGTCTGCTGTGAAGAGTTTATGAAAGAACTCGTTCCGCGCACGGTTGACGTTTCGAGCGAAAAGCACGCGCCGGTATATACGGTTGAGAACGGCGTTGTCGAAGTGAGTGTCGGCGCTCTGCCGCATCCGATGAGCGAGGAACACCATATCGAATGGATATCCTTGCGATCCAAGTTCGGCAATCAGCGCAAGGAACTGTGTCCGACGGGAGAACCGGCGGTCGGGTTTGCCTTGAGCGGCGGCGATGAGGTGCGGGAGGTGTATGCCTACTGCAATCTGCACGGACTGTGGCAGAGCGACGACAGGTAACTGAAAAAGGAACGTAAAAAAACCGTACCGCAAGGCGTGACGGCGACGCGGTAAAAAAGAAATCGGCGGCTGAGAATCAGACTGCCTCAAAAAAATATCCGTCCTGCCTGTCCGATGCGGGGCGGGTATTTTTGAGACTCTGTCAGCCGACGGCAAAACCCGGAATCCGCCCCTGCGTTTTTATAAAAATACGGAGATGAAATCTATGATGACCCGAAGAGAAACAAAACAGCGCCGTCTTGTGTTGCAGGCGGTGCGGTCAAGACACGACCACCCGACGGCGGAGCAGATATATGAGGATGTCCACGCAACCGACCCGAAGATAAGCCACGGAACCGTGTACCGCAATCTGAACTGTCTGTCGGAAGACGGAATCATCTGCCATGTGCGCGTTCCCGGAGCAGACAGATATGATCTGCGCACCGACCTGCATTACCACATATACTGCGTAAAGTGCAAAAAGGTTACGGACGCGCCGTATTCGTACAAACCTTTTCTTGACGCGGAAACGGAGGAAAATTCGGGGTACCGGATAATACGGCACCGTTTGTTTTTTGAGGGAATTTGCGCGGAGTGCGAAAAAAATTCGGGCTCTGCCGCGGAAAAAGAACCCGGTATGGGCTGACCGAAAGAAGGCTTCTGTCCACGGCGGAGCGGCGCGCAAGAGTTTTGCCCCAAAGGCGCGGCGGACAGAAAAACGTGAGTTTTTTCGGGTTTAACGAAAAAAGCAGCAACAGAAAGTCTTTGCGAAATAATTTCATATCCCTCAGGCTGAAAAAGTTTGCGCGTCGGAGCGTGAGTATTCGCGGTCTGTGGGATATTTTTTGTCCGGGAACGGGCGTTCACCCTTCCTCTCTTTCTTCCTCGATGTCGGAGAGGATTATCTGCCAGGAGTCGCGCATGGATTCGGCGTGACGGGTGCGGCGCTCGGCGGAAGAACGAGCCGAATAGGGCGATGCGGTCGGTTTTGAGTTTTCCGAGGGCAGCGGGAAAGCGTTGGGACGGGAGTTCAGAACGGATTGACGGACGCATTGCAGGCGCAGGTCCGCGTCATCGGGATAAAGGGCGAAAACACGGGCGATATAGTGCTTTAATGCGGCGTTCGTGGGCGGTTTTTTGATGTAAAAACGCATTTGAACATATTCTTCGAGCGCACTTTTCAGGGATTCGTCCGCAACGGCGGCGATGATATCGTCGAACGTTTCGGAGCGCTTACTTTCTTTCTGTGACAGTATTCTTTCTTTTGATATTCTTTTATATTCATTATTCTTACGGCGGCAATTTACCGCAGGCGGTGTTTTGGCAGACGGCGGCGCAAGCCCCGAAAGCGTTTTTGAGACGCTCGGCGGCAAAATGAGTGCAAAAAAACTCCGCGAACAGATAAGCAAACTGCTCGCGGGTTAAAATAAAAAACTTGCCTTTTTCCGGCTTAGGCTGAATATGTTTTTCAAAAAGTATAAGAGTGCCTGCGAAAAATTTCCGCAGGCACTTTCAAATTCAAGTCAGGTCTGACAAAACTACTGTCTTACCGAATCCGTCTTCTTTGCCACAAAGTAGAATATCGCCATGGCGTCCGCTATGTCCACATCGTTGTCGTCGTTTACGTTGCAGCGCACCAGCGCGTCCTCGGGCAGCAGTTCCTTTTTCGCGACATGATAGAACACGAGCATGGCGTCGGTGATGTCAACCTCACCGCTGCCGTCCGCGTCGCCGTAAACAAAATCGGGAATATCGGAGGCAACAAACGGTATGCCGTTTTCGTTGGCGTACTTTTGCGCGTATGAACCCGCTTTGCCGTATATTGTCAGGTGGTCACAACCCGCAAAGGAAGTATCCTCTATCGAGGTTATACATTCCGAAATCGTTATCTTCATTAATTCGGACTGTCCACCGAAAGCAAACGGCGCTATTGAAGTCACACTTCCGTCGGAGGGAATAACGCTTGTTTTACAGCCGAGGACAAGCGTTTTTGTCGATTCATCAACGATACAGTTACCTGCACTTATATATATAGGATTATATTTATCAACAGTTATATTCGTCAAACCTGTGCAACCGTAAAACGCATTACTACAAATCTCTTTTACTGTCGAAGGAATATTTATGTTTGTCAATTCCAAACATGCACAAAAGGCAAAAGGGCCTATTGCCTCGATGCCTTCTGGAATGTTTATTTTTGTCAAGCTCGAGCAACCCGAAAAGGCTCGCGTTCCTATCGAAGTTACACTACCATCGGACGGGATAGTGCTTGTTTTACAACCAAAGACAAGTTGTTTTGTTGCTTTCTCTATTAAACAGTTTCCCGCACTTTTGTATACAGGATTATCACTGTTGGAGGTTATACTTGTCAATTCTGTACAATCTGAAAACGAAAATTCACATATTTCTGTCACACTTGCGGGAATATTTATACTTTTCAAACCCGTGCAGCCGAAAAATGCCCCCCTTTTTATTGTGGCCACGCCTTCGGGAATTGTTATACTTGTCAAACTGGTGCAACCTGAAAATGCACGTTCGCCTATTGTGGTCACGCCTTCGGGAATTGTTATGCTTGTCAAACCAGTACAACTGCTAAACGTAGAATCGCTGATAGTGATTACACCCGACGGAATATCTATACTTGTCAATCCAGTACAACCGAAAAAAGCAGCGCTTTCTATCAATGTTACACTTGAAGGAATATCTATGCTTGTCAAACCCGTACAACCAAATGCCCATTCGCCTATCATTGTAACGCTTGAAGGAATGTTTATACTTGTCAATTCCGTGCAACCGGAAAACACATTCCTGCCTATCGCTGTGACCGGATAACCACCAAAATTTGACGGAATATCAATATCTCCAGAGACAGGAGAACCAAGACCTGTAATAGTTGCCTTGCCGCCCAAAACTTCATATTTCCAGTTGCCCCGTTGCAAAGCTTGGGACGAAACCGCGAATGTCGGCAAAAGAGACAGAATCATCGTCAGCACAAGCAGCGCCGAAAGAACTTTTCTCATTTTTAACCCCTTTTGTTTTTATCGGAAAGACAAAAACATATATAATTATTTCATAGGTATTATACTACTGTTCCATAGTGTTGTCAATAGTTTTATGCATTTATATCACAGCAGAAACACAAATCCGACCGAAACATGGCGTTTTCCTGTCTCGGTCGGGCTAATAGTTATATTTTGAAAAAACTGTCTGTTATCAAGTTACGGTCTTACCGAATCCGTCTTCTTTGCCACAAAGTAGAATATCGCCATGGCGTCCGCTATGTCCACATCGTTGTCGTCGTTTACGTTGCAGCGCACCAGCGCGTCCTCGGGCAGCAGTTCCTTTTTCGCGACATGATAGAACACGAGCATGGCGTCGGTGATGTCAACCTCACCGCTGCCGTCCGCGTCGCCGTAAACGATATTGAGGGTCGGTTCGATAGAATAAACGCTGAAATGATCGGTATCAAAAATCATAAAACCGTTTGAATAGACTGCGTTCATGTCGGTTTTTGCGCCATTGTCGGCGATATGGTAAACGTGCATATCGGCGCCGTTCATATCCTGCGGAACGGGAAGAGCCACAAGGACAGCGCCGTTCGGCTGAACAGTTTCGCCGCCTTTGACAAGGCTTATATCAAACACCGCCTTTTCGGAGGTCTGCTCTTTTACAACAACGGAAAGTTCCGCATTTTCGGGAACATCGCCGCCGACGGTCACGCCGCTTGACGTGTCCGTAAGTTCTCTGTATTCGACAAACGGTATGCCGTTTTTGTCCGCATAGGTTTCGGCGTAAGAGCCTTTAACGCCGTATATAGTCAGGTTGTCGCAGCCGTCAAATGCGGAATTGCCTATGTTTACAACGCTTGCGGGGATGAGTACAAATTTAAGTTCGGCGCAGTTCAAAAACGCGCAGGCTCCTATCTGCGTTGCGCTGTCGGGAATTTTTACGAAAGTCAGTTTTGAGCAGCCGTAAAATGCGTATCTGCCTATTTGGCGCAGTCCTGCCGGAAACGAAATTTGGGTCAGTTCGGGGCAAGCATTGAACGCGTTATCACCGATATTTTTCAAACCGTCCGGCAACCTGACACGGGTAAGCTTCGGGCAGGCCGAAAAAGCGCCGTCGGTGATTTCCGTAATATTCGGCAGGGATACTTCCGCAAGTCCCGAGCCGCTGAAAGCGTTAACACCGAGTTTTGTTACGCTGTCCGGAATACTTATTTTTGTCAAATCCGTGCAGCCCGCAAAGGCTCTTGCTCCTATCTCGGTCACGCTGCCGTCGGACGGGATAATGCTTGTCTTACAGCCGACGACAAGTTTTTTTGAGGATTTTTCAATAAGGCAGTTGTCAACGCTGAAAAACTCCGTGTTGTTTTTGTCAACGGTTATCGAGGTCAGCCCCGGGCAGTACGCAAATGCGGAGGAGGCTATCCATGTCACGGAAGAGGGAACAGTCAGCTGCGTCAATCTGTTGCGGCCCCAAAAAGCGGAGGAGCCTATCGAGGTCACGCTGCCGTCGGACGGAATAACGCTTGAAGCACAGCCCGCGATAAGGTTGCCGGAAGATATTTCCGTAAGGCAGTTGCCCGCGTCACTGAAAAATGTATTTTTTTCGTCAACCGTAATGCTTTCGAGAGAGGGACAATCGGAAAATGCACCCGCTCCTATATTCGTCACATTTGCGGGTATATTTATGCTTGTCAGACTGCCGCAACCCTGAAAGGCTTCGGGAGCGATAGAGGTCAAGCCGTCGGGCAGAGTTATCGAAGAAAGAGAAGAGCAAGCCTTAAACGCGCCCCACGAGATCTCCGTCACGCTGTCGGGAAGAGTTATCCCGGTCATAGCCGAGCGGTTGAAAAATGCGGAATCGCCTATCACGGTCACGGTGTATCCGCCGAGCGTAGACGGAACAACGATATCGCCTGCAACGTCGCCGTAATAATCCGTAACAACGGCTGTTCCGTTTTTCACGTCATATTGCCAAGCGCCGACGGACTTTGCGGAGAAGTGCACGGCGAATGCGGGAACAAGAGAAAGTACCAGCGCAAACGTCAGCAGCACGGAAAGTGTTTTTTTCATTTTTTATACCTCTTTTGTTTTCGCCCGCAGACGAAAACTTTTAATTTTCACAGGTATTATACTACCGTTTAATGTTTTTGTCAACATATTTAAATTTTTATCATACGGAAAATCCATATCACGGAATTTATATCTCCGAATCAGCCGCAAAAGCAGTTCTTTATTAAATTGAACCCCATATTTTGCAAGCAAAAGTATTTATCACAAAGTTTTATAGAGTTGTAAGTCAAAGCCGACAGGTTTTATCTCGAATCAAACCCCTGTTTCGCGAGCAACAGCAGCGTTATAACATTCGGAAACGCCATAAGCGCGTTGCATATATCTGCGGCGTCCCATGCGGCACGGACGGGAACGAATGCGCCGAGAAATACAAAGGAGATGTAAGCAAGGCGATACAGCGTCAGAAAAAGCCCGAAGCGGCGGCGTTTTCCGCAGAGATAGCGCAGGCTTTGTTCGCCGTAAAAGCACCAACCGACAGCCGTTGTAAACGCAAAAAGTATCAGGCATACGCCGAGCATAACGCGCCCGAACGGGAAATTTTCGCCGAACACGGGCGCAAGCCCTTTGGTGAAAGCCGAGGTTACGAGGTCGGCGGCTTCAAGAGTTTTTGAGCCGTTCGAAAGCGGCATATCCGCACCCGTGACAAGCACGGCAAGCCCTGTCAGCAGGCAGATAACATGAGTGTCGAAAAACGTGCCGAGCATAGCCACAAGCCCTTGTTCGCGAGGGTCTTTTCCGTCCGAGCAGGCAATGGCGATGGGCGCTGTGCCGACGCCCGATTCGTTTGAAAATATGCCGCGTGAAACGCCGAGACGCACGGTTTGGGAGATACCGTAACCGACCGTACCGCCGACCGCAGCGGACGGGTCAAACGCGCCGACAAAGAGACGCCCGACGGCGGCGGGGAGCGCCGAGAGATTGCAGCCGATGACGCACAGTGCAAGCACGATGTACACGCCCGCCATAACAGGCACGGCAACCGTGGAAAACGTGCTGACGCCTTTCAGCCCGCCGAAGATTATGACCGCCGCCAAAAATGTGGAAACAACGGCAAACACGGCAACGGAAAGCGGCACGGACGCGCCGAAAACGGAAAAACTTTTTTCTTTGCCGAACGCGCCCGCTATGCCGCGAACGCAGAGAGCCATTCCGTTTGACTGAACAAGCGTTCCCAGCCCCGTGACCGCGCCGACGACGCAGACGAGAGCAAAGAACACGGCGAACGCGCGCGGCAGTTTTTTCGCGCGCGGAAAGCGCTGTGAAAGTCCGCGCTCCATATATAAAAAAGGACCGCCGAACGGAACGCCGAACGCGTCGGTCTTTCTGTATTTCACGGCAAAAAAGCCCTCGGAGAACTTAACCGCCATGCCGAGCGTGGCGCAAAGAATCATCCAAAAAAGCGCGCCCGCGCCTCCGTAAACGACGGCGGCGGTCACTCCGACGATGTTGCCTGTGCCTATCGTGGCGGAAAGCGATGTGCAGAGCGCGGCGAAAGGAGAAACGCCGACGCCCGTCCCTTTGCGAAACACGCCCGCAAACGCCTTTTTGAAGCCCCTGAATTGAATAAAACCCGTCGCGACAGTCAGAAAAACACCCGCAAAAAGAATAAGCGCCGTGAGCGGCACGCCCCACAGCGCACGACTGATTTTTTCAAGAATTCCGACCATATCCGTCTCCCGCTCCTTTTGAACTGACGCTGCTCAGACCTTCAAAAAATGTTATCGCCCGATTCGACAAGTTTCGAACTGCTCGGCATATACCGCCTCCGACACGCCCCTTATCGAAAAAATCGGTCTGTCCGTTCGTTGATTTATATGCGGCGGCAGCGCAAATATTGCCGTGAACGGAAAATTTGACATTTTTTAGTAAATGGCATTTTCCCCATTGACTTAAAGTTAACTTTAAGTTGTATAATGTAAAAAAAGCACCAAGGAGAAACAGACAATGAAAGATGTTATGATACTGACCGGTGCAGGTCAGATAGGTTTGGCTATCGCGCGCAGAATGGGTTCGGGCAAAAAAATAATTGCGGCGGACAAAAGCCTGAAAAACGCCGAAGCGACGGCAAAAACACTTGTTGAAGCAGGCTTTGACGCGGAAGCGACGGAAACGGATATTTCATCAAGAAGTTCCGTGCTTGAACTTATCGCAAAGGCGCAGAGTTTCGGGCAGATAAAGATGCTTGTGAACGTGGCGGGGTATCGCCGAGCCAAGCGCCCGTCGAAACTATTCTGAAAATTGACCTTTACGGCACGGCGGTGCTGCTTGAAGAGGTCTGCAAAATTATTGCAGACGGCGGCGCAACGGCGGCTTACTTTTACGGAGAACTCCGCCCGCAATAACGACAAGAACCGCTGTCGGACAGGTCGCAAAATTTTGTAAAATCCGCTTTTCGACGTTGACACGGACGGCTGACGGTGATATAATCACAATATAAGAAATCTGTATGGATTTTCCCGAGTCGATGAGGCTTATTTTTCGCCATACGCCCTTTTGGGATGTTAAAAATGCCCGGACCGCAAAAAAGCTTAAAAAACAAAAAAACAAAGATTGAATTAAAGAGTAGTCATATGCTCAATGCATCAATTTTCTGTCTTTTAAGTTTTTTATAAAAAGAAAGGCGCCTTTTTGCTATAAGCGAATCTCACCTCTCGACGCACCCTCGTACGCCTTCGGGTTCGATTCACTCATTCCGAACCTTTTTTCCTATCCCAAATAGGCTGTAAAAAACAAGTTTTTTACAGCCTGATTTTATTTTTGGAATAGAGGATACACTATGAACGTCAAGAAAAAAATCAAAGTACCGTCGGAAGCGGTCTATGTTGCGTCGTGCGTACTGCTTGCTCTGGCTGTGGCAATGCTGACGGCGGCGGACTTCGGAGTTTCCATGATAGTCGCGCCCGCCTACATACTTCACCTGAAACTCGGATTTTTGACATTCGGACAGGCGGAATACGTCATTCAGGCGCTGTTTTTTGTTGCGCTGTGCGTGGTGCTCAAAAAATTCAAGCCCGTATTTCTGTTTTCGTTTTTCACCTGCCTTTTTTACGGAGCAGTCCTCGACCAGTGGCGGTTGATACCGTTTTTCAACACTTCCGTAACGCCGCCCGAAAGCATACCCATCGCTGCCCGAATCGCACTTTTCGCGGCAGGGTTGGTGCTGACGTCCTTTTCGGTCGCGCTTGTTTTCAAAACATATCTTTACCCGCAGGTATACGACTTTTTCGTAAAAAGCGTCAGTTCGAAATTCGGAATAAAACTTTCAAAATTCAAGACCTGTTTCGACCTCTCGATGCTGCTTGCGGCGACGGCGATGACGCTTTTGTTCTTCGGAGAATTTCGCGGAATATGGTTCGGAACACTCGTGATAGCGCTCGTCAACGGAACGATAATAGGCGCGTTCTGCAAAATGTTTGACAAACATTTTGAGTCCGTTCCCCTATTTCCCAAATTCGCCGCCCTGTTTGCGGTTGACGCAAAAAAATCCGATGGCGCGCAGAGCGGCGCGGCGCCCGACGCAGATTGATACACCCGCGTTGCCTTAATTCGGCATATCTGCAATCCATAAATAAAAAACGGAGAGTTCTCGTTTGAGAACTCTCCGTTTTTATATACTTTTGGAAACATAATCCCAAAACTTCCGTTTTTCGCTCACTTTTGGGAACACAATCCCAAAACTTTCTGTTTTCGCTCACTTTTGAGAATACAATTCCAAAACTTTTGCGTGGGCTATTTCAAAACCTGTCTTATCGCAAAAAGTTGCAGGCGTTTGGGAAGCACGTTCAGCAGACGCAGCAGCGGATTTCTGTTAAGCGCATACGCGAATGCGGGACGGCGTTTTTGCAGTATTTTCAGAGTTTTTGACGCTATTTTTTCAGGCGGCACGCTCTTTGCTTCCACGCCGTCAACGATGCGTTTGAAGCGTTCTGCATTGCAGGTATAAAGCGCCGTCTTTGAGCAGAAAGCGTCAAGCGCAGAAGTCGAACTGCCGAGCATACCCGTTGAGACCGCGCCGGCACGAATGACCGAAACGGAAATGCCGAGCAGCTGCAATTCCATGCAAAGCGAGTAAGCGTATTTGTCAAGCGCCGCTTTGGTCACGGCGTAAAGCCCCGTGAACGGGAGCGGGTCGAGCGGTGCGAGTTCGCTTGTTGTCATAATTATGCGGCTGCCCGAGCCGAGCAGCGGCAGAAACGCTTTGTTGACATAAAACGCGCCGAATACGTTTATTTCAAAGATTTTTCCAAACTCCGAGGACGGGATCTCGACGAGCGAATCAAGCATATATACGCCCGCAAAATGAATAACGGCAAACAGTTCCCCCGCCTGCGCCTGCACGGTTTCGGCGGCACGCCTGACGCTCTCTTCATCGGACACGTCCGCCGCAATCGGCACAACGTTTTCTTCCGCTTCGCCGACGTGTTTATCAAGCGCGAACACGCGAAAGCCCTGCGCTTTAAGTTTTTGAACGTTCGCGCGCCCCATTCCGCCGTATGCGCCCGTTACAAGTATGTTTTTCATTTTTAACCTCCGCATTTTTCAAAAACGGAACAACGCGTATTTATAAGTTCCCTTAAACGTTCCTTCTGTTCTGCCGAGATAAACGATGATGAAACCATATTAAAAAACTTATCCTTTTTCGCAACAATGGTGGAAATCATTTTTTCGGCACTGCTTCGGGATATCCCGCAGTTTTCGGCAAATATCAGGAAATCATTTCTGCGCAGATTCTGCTTTTTTCCGTTCAATGCAAGCGCAAGTTCTTCTTTATCCTCGGGCATGATAACATTGACGGGGAGCAAGTCGTATGCAGGAGAAAGGACATACTCTCTGCTGTTTTCAGATGTTTCTATCAGCGAAAAGTTTTTCAGGTGCATATCAGAGTTTCCGACAACAAACGAGAAAACAATTCTTTTGAAAAACTCCGCCATATCAAGTTTGCTGCGGCATGAGTAACGGTCTATTATCTTGGCGCAACGTTCGTACGAACCTCGATATTTGTCCTGCGTCAATCTTTGGTCAAGTTGGCAAAAATCCTCCATTGCAAGCATTTTCACACTTCCGTTTTCAAAAATACGATCCACGCGCTTTGTAATATATGCAAAGTTTTCTCTTTCATAAATCAGCGCATGCGGAACAGTGGAGATACTGCATTGCTGTGCCATACACATAACGAGATGTTCAGCTTCCGGAAGTGATTCAAACTCCCGAACCTGCGGCTTCAAAATGTATCCCGTAGGAAAATCGACCAGCGTCAGCCTTGCTCCGTCTTTTTGTGAAAAAAGGTGCAAAGACAGTTTCTTTTGCACGCCCGGTACTGTAAACCCGTCGTTTACGGCTTCATTTGCAAGTTCTTTCAATTTGCTTTCGGATATATCTATTTGGGGAATTTTATCCGTCCCGAAAAATCTGCGGATACAACTTTTATGCCAACCGTTTTCAGTTTCAATACGAAGAGGTTTTCCGCAACAAAGACAATTCATTCTTTATTCCCCCTGACACTTACGTTTCCGATTCCGTCCCTGCATGCAACAAGGAGAAGCCCGAAACGGTCTTCAACCGAGATTTTCCAATTTCGGCTGACAATACCGAGTAACCACCCCTCGGGAATTAACCCGTCAAAAAAAGGAAACAGCGTCTTTGACCGATATTCGTTTGAAGAAAGCGGCAATGTTAAACTGACAGCACTTGCATTTTCCGACATCAAATAGTCTTTGTCATACCGAAAAGAATACCCCTCATCGGTTTCGGACAATTCCCCCGCAAAAACATCTCTGACATAAACGTAAGCGGTTCTGAAAACACTCATTTTTCTTCCTTTCTGCCGGGAACAGCCTGCATACCGAACATTTCAAGTGCCGCATTGACTTTATCCATGCGGACGGTTTCTTTTCCCTGTTCAAGTTCCCGAACAAAGCGCAGTCCCAGCCCCGAACGGACAGCAAACTCTTCCTGTGTCAGTCCTGCGGCTTTGCGACTTGCTTTTATATATTCTGCAATTTTGTTCATATTTATATCTCCGAGTTTCATTTTCATGCTTATTATATACCCTTTCGGGCATAATGTCAATAGTTTTTGTTAAAATTATACCCGATAAGGTATAATTCGCACAAATCCAATGCGTTTTATACCTTATCGGGTACGATTTTATATTCAAATAAACTTTTTGTTTATTCTGCGGCAGTTGTCGCCGCTTCTTTTGCGGGTTCGTTCGCGCCGAACGCAGTCGCGGTGTATGACGTAACGCCGAGAACGGTCTCGCCGTCTATTTGAAGCGCGCGCGGGCTGTCAAACTCAACGGTTATGGTCTTGCCTTCAAGCACGGTCACGCAGTCCGTGTGTTTGACGTGTTCGCCCTTGAAAATGGACGGGAAGATAGCCAATGTCTTTATCTTGCCCGAACCGTGGAAAAGCATCGTTGAAAGTTTGCCGCCGTTTCTGATCTGCTCGGGGGTCGGCATCATGCCGCCGCCGTAAAATCTGCCGTTCATCGTAGGCGCAAGCCATACTTTTTTGAACTCGTGACGAACACCGTCAACGGTAACGACCGCGTTTGTCGGTTTGTAGTGGAACAGCAGCCCCTTAATTGCTATTCCCGCATAATTGATGTCTTTCTTTCCCTCGCCGCGCATTTTGTCGCCTACTTCGCAGCAATAACCGTCGATACCGTAGCCGATGCCGTTGATAAAGCGGTATGTATTGCCTTTTACGCAGACCGTAGGCAGATTTTTAAGATATTCGGTGATGTCGAACGGTTCGTCGTCCGCAGTTTTGCCGAGGTCGTGCGCAAAGTCGTTGCCCGAGCCGAGCGGACAGTAGAAAACATCGTGTCCGAGGTCGCGGTTGCCGACAAAATTGATAAATCTGTTCAGCGTTCCGTCGCCGCCGCAGACGATGAGTTTATCGTCGGGAGCAAGGGAAAAAAGAGTGCTCTCGTAAACGCTTTCGTCGGTCATGTTGCAAAAGACCGCGCCCTCCCCTACAACTTTTGTCAGCCCCTTTGCGCTGTCGCCGCACTTGCCGTTGCCCGCAAGCGGGTTAAAAAATACATAAGTGGTTGCCATATTCATATTCCTCTCTTGCCGCCCGCCGAACTCCTTTCGGACCCCGGCGGACGTTTTCATATTCATTTATGGTTTTTCAGAGCCGCGGAACAGAGCATATCCGGAACGGGCAGACGGCCTTCATACGCCGATACCGTCCGCCCTTTCTTACGGGATAAGCGGATTGAACCGCAATACTCTTATACCCGAAGTGCCGAAAACTTTTTTGTCCCGTTTTATTCGCCGACAGCCGCTGAATTACTTATCAAGGATCTGCATAAACTCTTCGCCCGTGATAGTTTCCTTTTCATAAAGGAACTTGGCAAGCTCGTCGAGTTTTTCGCGGTTTTCGGTGATTATCCGCGTCGCTTTCGCATACTGCTTCTTAACAAGGTCAACTACCTTTTTGTCCACTTCGCGCTGCGTTTCCGCCGAGCAGGAAAGCTGCGTATCGCCGCCGAGATACTGATTTGTCTCCGTTTCAAGCGCAACCATGCCGAACTCGTCGCTCATGCCGTAGCGGGTTATCATGGAGCGCGCAAGGTTCGTTGCCTGTTCGATGTCGTTTGATGCGCCAGTGGTTATCGAGCCGAAAACGACCTCTTCCGCAACTCTGCCGCCCGTGAGCGTGGCTATCTTGTTCTCCATTTCCTCTTTCGTCCAAAGGTAATGGTTGCCTTCCTCCACCTGCATGGTATAACCGAGCGCGCCCGACGTTCTCGGAACAATGGTTATCTTTTGAACGGGTGCGGATTGCGTCTGCTTTGCAGCCACAAGCGCATGACCTATTTCATGATACGCCACTATGCGTTTTTCGTGGTCCGTCAATATTGCGTTCTTCTTCTGATAGCCCGCGATAACGACTTCTATGCTCTCTTCGAGGTCGGACTGGGTAACGGTGTTTCTGCCGTCGCGAACCGCACGGAGAGCCGCTTCGTTGACGATGTTCGCAAGTTCCGCGCCCGATGCGCCGGAAGCCATACGCGCAACAGCGGAGTAATCTATATTGGGTTCGGTCTTAACTTTTTTGGCGTGGACGCGCAGAATAGCCTCTCTGCCTTTCAGGTCGGGCAGTTCAACGGGAACGCGGCGGTCAAAACGTCCGGGACGCGTCAGCGCGGGGTCGAGAGATTCGGGTCTGTTCGTCGCCGCAAGAATGATAACACCCGTGTTGCCCTCAAAACCGTCCATTTCCGTCAGCAGCTGGTTCAGGGTCTGTTCACGCTCGTCGTTGCCGCCTATGCGCGAATCGCGCTTGCCGCCTATCGCGTCTATCTCATCGATAAATACTATGCACGGAGCCTTTTCTTTTGCCTGGTTGAACAGGTCGCGGACTTTTGAAGCGCCCATGCCGACGAACATTTCAACGAACTCCGAACCGCTCATTGAGAAGAACGGAACGTTCGCTTCACCCGCAACGGCTTTTGCAAGCATTGTTTTACCCGTGCCCGGAGGGCCTACGAGCAATATGCCTTTCGGCATCGACGCGCCTATTTCCGTATATTTTTTCGGGTCGTGAAGATATTCCACTATCTCGGCCAGGTTTTCTTTCGCTTCGTCCTCGCCCGCAACGTCATCAAAGCGTATGCCGCTTGAAGACTTGACATATACCCTTGCGTTGCTCTTGCCCAGATCGAACATCATCGAGCCTGCGCCGCCGCCCATTTTCTTCATCATCCAGCGGGACATAAGCTGCCCGAGAACAACAAAAATGACGATGGGAAGCACCCATGAAACGATGAAGCTTACGATGGGCGAAGTCTCTTCGATTATCTGCGTCGAAAACTTTGCGCCCGACGCTTCGAGACGGGAAACAAGTTCATCGTCCGTGCCGATATAACCGGTTTTATAAAGGTTGCCCTGCTTGTCGGAAAAAACTATCTTGTTGGACGCAATATCGACCTCGTCAAGCTCTTTCTGCTCCGTCATTTTGATAAACGTGCCGTAATCGACCTCTTTGACCTGCTTTTCCGCTATGCGCGGCATCAGAAGCAGGTTAAAAAGAACGATAACGAGCAGCGCAATACCGTAATAGAAAAATAACGGCTTGTTCGGCTTTTTAACTTCGTTCATATAAAAAATCCTTTCACAAAAGATTTTGCATAACAAAATATAACAGTTTTATATTTCTAATACAGCTTATTGTAACATAAATTTTCGATTTGTGCAAGTCCTTCCGAAAAAATGTTTTCGAAAGAGCAACGATTGTCCGAAATCATTGCGCACTGCGCACAAAAAGTCGAAAACATCAGTAGAAAAGCTTCAAATCACGATTAGACAAATCGTGATTTGAATACTTATTTTACAGCATATATAAAAAGAAAAGGTCTCCGTTTTTCGGAGACCTGATTTTCTTATTGAGTTTTGCCGCCTTATCAGAACAGTTTTATCTCTTCGGGCGGGAGTTTCTTTTCCGCGTACACATCGAGGAACCAACTCAGGGCGATGCAAAGCGCGCCCACGATAAAGATTATGTAGTGAACCCAATATATATTGCCGTAATGCAGCGTTTTTGTAAAGGGAAAACCGAGAAGTCCGATAACAGCCCAGACAAAAGCGATAACGTGCGTGAACCACTCTTTCGGCATGGTAAAACAAAATATCGCCGCCACAAGGCATATAAAGAACAGCGCGAACGGAACGAGGAACTCGTTGTTTATCGCGTAGCCGGGAATGACGGAACGCCAATAATCTTTCATTTCATCGAAGTTGAGCCATATATAACCGGAGATGGAGGAAGTCTGACCGTCGCCGTAAGAATAGTACGGCAGGAACATCAAAAGCCATTGAATGAGTATCAGACCGCCTGTTCCGTAGGCGAGAAACTGTCTTTTTCTTGCGAGTTTTTCCAACATAACGCTGCTCCTTATCAAGCAATACTGACGATATTATATAACATCGCTCCGCAAAAGTCAAGTTTTGTCATAAAAAAATCGGTTTAGAGGAATCAAAACGGTCACATCAATTCGTTTCGACCCGTATGTTCCCCGCCGCGTCGGCAAAGACGGAGATGCAAAGAGAAGCGTCCTGTGTGACATAAGTCTTTGCGCCGAGGGCGTCGAGCGAAGCGAGAACGGACGGCGCGGGCGTTTCGGAGCGTTCGGCGGTCGAAGTGCTTATTATTGCGATTTTTGCGCCGACACGCTTCAAAAATGCGTAGGAAGACGCTTTGTCCGAGCCGTGGTGCGCAACTTTGAGAACGTCGGCGGAGATGTCGAGCGGGAGCAGGTCGTTTTCCTCTTCAAACTGCGCGTCGCCCGTAAAAAGTGCGGTAGCTTTGCCGCCGCAGAGTTTCAGCACAAGCGAATTGTTGTTTTCGCCGTCGGCAAGGCGAACGGGTGCGAGCACGTCAAAAAACAGCCCGTTTTTGCCGACCGAAAAATGTTCTCCGACGGAAAGGCGGGTCACGGCAAATCCGTGCTTTTCGGCGCGTTTGTCAACCTTATCCTTGCCGTCTTCGTCAAAGTCTCCGACGGCGGGGGCACAGACTTTGCCGACGGAAACGTCGCCGTTTTCGAGCAGGTCGTTCAACCCGCCGATATGGTCTTTGTCCGTGTGCGTGATGAACACGGCTTCAAGCGAGGTCACGCCGAACTTGTCAAAAGCGGTCCGCAAAACGGAATAAGAATCCTTTGTCCCCGTGTCTATCAGATAAAAAAGTCCGTCGGCTTCAAGCAAAATCGAGTCGGCTTTTCCGACGTTGAGAAAGCGCGCCGTCCAAGCGGCTTTCGGCTCGTCAGGGGAAGAGTTCTCGGTTACGGACGTCGTGGGGTCTGTGTTATCGCGGCAGGCGCAAAAAAGAGTCAGACACGCAAAAATCACGGTAATAGCAGCAAAAAAGCGTTTCATTGCATTTCCCCTATCCGCTCACATACGGTTTTTATGTATTCGTCCCACGACGGCCAGCAATGCGCGCCGCCGGGTTCGGAAAGCGTTGCGTCAAAGCCTTTTTCTTTCATCAGAGCGAAAAGTTCGCGGTTATCCGCAAGGCAGAAATCGTCCTTGCCGCAGATAAGTTCGAATTTGGGATAATCGGCGGCGTTTTCCGCTTCCGAAACAAGGCTGAAAACATCGTCTTCCCGTTTCGGTTCATCGCCGAAAACCGCGCGTCTTTCGGCTTCATTCGCAATATATTTTTCCGCATGAAAAGCGCCCGAAAGAGGGAACGCCGCACGGAATTTTTCGGGATACAGCAGCGCGAATTTTGCCGCACCGTAGCCGCCCATGGAGTTGCCCGCAACAAAAGTATCCTCTCTGCGGGTCGAAACGCGAAACATATTTTCGATTTTTCGCGGTATCTCCTCAAAAACAAACGTGCGGTAAGCAAGCCCCGAGGCGGTGTTCGCATACCACGAACGGTGTCCCGAAACAAGCACAACGCAAAGGTTTCCGACCGCTTCGGCGTACCGTTCGAGGTTGGTTCGGTGCAGCCAGACGGACGGAGCGTCCGAAAGTCCGTGCAGAAGATAAAGCACGCGCGCGTTTTTGCCGTTTTCGAGCGTCGGCATTATAACGCGGACGTCCATATATTCGGAAAGCGTGTCCGAGTAAAAATCAACGGTCAAAACAGAGGTCATTTCAGTTCATCCTTTCCGATAAGTCCGTAATCTCCGCTTTTGAGAAGCGAGATGTATTCATCCGTGTTTTCGGGAACGGAGCGAACCCATATTCCCGAAAGTCCGACAACGTCGGGGTCGTGACAGTCCGAGCCGGCGGTCATAATTCCGCCGTGTGCGCGACCGACTTTTTCCGCGAGATCGTTTTTCGAATCGTGGCGCGGGTGCGCGTTCAGTATCTCGTAGCCGTCAACCGCTTCACCCTCAACGGGCAGACATTCGCCGCGGAACGGGTGCGCCTGAATGAGCAGTCCGCCGCGGGCAAGCGTGCGCCGATGATATTCGCCGACGGTTTCGCGGTCAAGAAGATCTACCGTCCGACGCAGAAAACTTCTGTCCCAGCCGAGCATTATAAACTCGTCGGGACAAGTCGCATCAAAGCAGAGTTCGCTGCCCTTGTACACTCTCATTCCGCGTGTTTTGCCGTATTCGACGGCGTTTTCGTACACGTCCGCCATACGGTCTGCAACGGCGTGTCTGTCTCCCTCTCGCGGCAGCGTGTAACCGACGCGCAGATGGTCGCAGAGCGTTATCGCGGAATATCCTGCGGCGGCATAGCGGTCGATGAGTTCTCGGACGGGAATATTCCCGCACGGGCTGAGTTCCGCCGTGTGGCAATGAGTTTCTATTTTATAAATGTAACCGTTTTGCGGGGTTCTGAAAGACATAGAGAAGTCCTTTCGTGCATGAATACAATAGCAACAATCCGTTCGGCTTGCCGCACCGGTAGGGGATGTAAAAAAACTTACGGTTTTTTCGGTTCCTATACGGCTTTACTGAAATATAACATACAATCATTATACCCTTGTGATGTGCCCATCACAACTTTTCGTACAGTTTCTTTCCTTTCGTTGCAATCAGCGCCGTAACCACGGCAAGGAACGCGACCTCGGCGGCGATAACGATAACGGGAGTTACGACAGCCGACGAACCGACGCCGTAAACGGCAAACAAGAATGCGACAGCCAAAAACGGAAGCATGATAAGCGTGGGCAGGAACATTCCGATAACGGCGGCGGCGCCTTGTTTTATTGCCTGCGCTTCGTTTACGAAATCGAGACGCGGAAAACGCAGGTTTGCAAGAAGTCCGAGCACGGCAACGACAAGCGGCAGAATAACGGCGCTGACAATGAGCGCAATCCCCGACACGGCATCAAGTCCGAGTCCGAAAACAAGAACGAGCGTACCGATGAGAGAACTTGGCAAAAGTATGGTAAGGCAAACGCCTATTTTTGCGCCGAACACGCTTTTTGCCGCGATGGGAGAGGAGCGCAATATCCACAGGCTCTTGCCTTCGAGAGAGACCGACGCGGCGGTGGTGCAGCCCATGGCAAGCGTAAATACCTGAAACAGCACGAGCGCGGGCACGGCAAAGCCCGAATTTTCTCCCGTCAACATAGCAAGATATGAACTGTCGCTGAAAGTGAAATACACCGAGCCGAATACGAAAAGCAGAGGTCCGATTATCGTGTTGACGACATAGGTCGTTGTTCCGAAATATTTTTTGAGTTCTTTTGCGTAAAGCGCCGCGCCGACGCGGGATGCCTTAATATCTGTTTTTTCAAGTTTTCTGCGCTTGCCGCCGCCCTGTCTGCGTCTGCGTATAATCGGGAAATACGCAAAGGCGAGAAGCCCGACGACAACGGCGCATATCCCGACGCTTGCAGCGACATAGAGCAGTAGCGAAACAAAGTTGCCGCCGACGGCGTTGTCAAGCAATGCAAGCGGGAAATATATTTTTTTCATCGCATTGGTAACGGCGGGGTTTATCATCAGTTGCGTCATGCCGTCGCCGCCGTAGAAGAACCACATATAAAGCCCGACAAGTCCGAGCGAAAGGAGCGTTGAAACAACTTTGCCCAGCACGTTGTTCTCGGGGATAAGCGATACGAAAAACGCGAGAATGACGGACACCGCAAGCGGTATCATCGGCAGCAGAAGCAGATTAAGTATCATCGAAAGCACGGTGCAGAACGTTATGTCCACGTTGCCCAACGCGAAAACGACAATGTAGGACGGAAGCACGAAAACCGTCGAATAATAAAGCAGGGACACATACTGTCCGACAAGTTTTGACCAAAGCACCTGCGAGGGTGTGACGGGCAGGGACATCAGAAAATCAAAATCGCGGCACTTGAAAACGTGCGTTGCCAGCCCCATCGTGCCGAGGAACAGCGTCATTGCCGAGCCGAGGATATTTGCAACGGTTACAGCCCCGTAAACGGAGACATCGCTTTCGCCGTCAACCGCGGCAACGACCATGCCCGCATAGACCGCGCCCATGGAAAGAATTATAAGAACGCCTATCAGCCCGTACATAACAAGCGTGGTCGCGGCGGAGGCGACTTTGGCTTTTTTCTTGCGTCCCGCAGAAGCCGCAAGGAACGTCTGCTGAACGGACAGGCGCATAAGTATCAGAAATCTTTTCATTTTTCGGTCAACTCCATAAATACGTCTTCGAGGGACGATGTGCCTTTAACCTCGTCGATATCGCCGACGGCAACAAGTTCGCCGCCCTTGATAACGGCAATTCTGTTGCAGAGTTTTTCGGCGACTTCGAGGACATGAGTCGAAAAGAGAACCGCACCGCCATTTGCACACATTTCTCTCATATAATTTTTGAAAACAAGCGCGGCTTTGGGATCAAGACCGACAAACGGCTCGTCGCAGATAAGCAGTTTGGGTTCGTGCAGCAGGCTGCCGATTATCGCAAGTTTCTGCTTCATGCCGTGCGAATACGCCGCAACGGAAGAGTTCAGGTCACCCGCTATCTCAAATTCCTCCGCATAGCGTGTGATACGATCCGAACGGACGGATTTCGGCACTTCGAAAATGTCGCCGATGAAGTTCAGATATTTTATACCGGACATAAACTCGTAAATATCCGGATTATCGGGCAGATACGCAACCTTTTTCTTGCACGTCAACGGGTCTTTCTTGATGTCCGTGCCGTCTATTTTGATAGTACCCTCATCAAATTCGAGAATGCCCGCGCACGCTTTTATTGTCGTTGTCTTTCCCGCGCCGTTATGACCGATAAAGCCGAAAATATCGCCGCCGCGAACCTCGAACGAAAGATTTGTCACGGCATTTTTCTTGCCGTCGTAACTCTTGGTGAAGTTGCTGATTGAAAGCATATTTTCCTCCTTGCGAAAACTTTTTTCGCAAATTTTATTGTGTTTTTTTTCTTTTCGGACATACTCTGTCCCACGTTCGCCGTCGTGTCGCGGAATGCGCGCACTCACGCCGAAAAACCAATCAAAAACAGATGTTTTCTTTTCGCTTTTCATAATACACCCGCGCCGCCGCATTGTCAATACACGCGCGGCAGATTTTACAAAACTTTTAATACGCAAAAACAGACTGTCACACTTGCTTCCGCACGAAAATGCAACCTCGTAAGTTCAAATTCTGCACGAAAATGCAACCTCGCACATCGGATTTTTGCACGAAAATGCAACCTCGCGAACGCGAATATTGCACTAAAAAGCAGGTTCATGCGGTTTTGAGCCGTCAAAAACGCGTTTTAATTTTTCGGTTTTTCGCGGCGTGGCGCTTTTACGGTTTCCAATTTTCACAAAAACGCTCGAAATATATCTTTACATTTCCGCACGCGTATGATATAATATATAATAATAAATTATTGTCAAATACACGCGCGTCTGCGCACCGTGCGCGGGCGCGAAGACATAAGAGAGGAACATCACGATGAAAAACAAGGTTCTTGCATTTGATTTCGGCGCTTCGAGCGGCAGAGCGATTCTTGCGACATACGAGGACGGCAAACTGACGCTTGAAGAAATGCACAGATTTTCAAACGACCCCGTTATGGTTCACGGCACGTTTTATTGGGACGTATTAAGACTGTTCCATGAGATAAAACAGGGTATTCTCAAATGCGTAAATTCGGGCAACGGGGACATAACCTCGATAGGCATAGACACATGGGGCGTCGATTTCGGACTGCTTGACAAGGACGGCAAACTGCTTGAAAACCCCGTTCATTACAGAGACGAGAGAACAAAGGGCATTATGCAGAAAGTTTTCGAAGTCATTCCGCAGGACGAGCTTTACGACAAAACGGGCATACAGTTCCTGGACATCAACACGCTTTATCATCTCTATTCGCTCAAACTGAACCGTCCCGACGTGCTCGAAAGAGCGGAGACGCTTCTGTTCATGCCCGACCTTTTCGCATATCTGCTGACGGGCGAAAAGAACGTTGAATATACCATTGCTTCCACCAGCCAGTTGCTGAATGCGAAAGAGAGAAACTGGGACTTTGACATGATCGACCGTCTCGGTCTCAAACGCAGTCTGTTCGGAAAGATAACTCCTCCGGGCAACGTTATCGGCAAACTTTCGAAAGACATTGCCGACGAACTCGGCATAGCGCAGGTAGACGTTATCGCGGTAGGCTCGCACGACACGGCTTCCGCCGTTGTTTCCGCCCCCATAGAAAAGGGCGAAAAGGGCTGCTACGTTTCGTGCGGCACATGGTCGCTGCTCGGTGCGGAGACAAAAGAGCCGCTGATAAACGAAAAAACGTTTGAAGAGAACTTCACAAACGAGGGCGGCGTTGAGAATACAATCCGCTTCCTTAAAAACATTTCGGGACTTTGGATATTGCAGGAAACGCGCCGTCAATGGATAAGAGAGGGCGACAACATTTCGTTCAAGGACATCGACAAAATGCTGCTCACCGAAAAGAGCGCGAACGTTTACATAGACCCCAATTACGCGCCGTTCGGCAAACCGGGAAATATGCCCTCAAAGATAGACGAGTTCCTCAAAAAGACCGGTCAGGCGTTGCCGCAGTCCAAGGGTCAGTATGCGCTCTGCATTTTGGAAAGCCTTGCGATGACTTACAGATACTATATCGAATCGCTTGAAAAACTGCTCGGCGAAAAGACCGAGGTCGTTCACCTCATCGGCGGCGGCGTAAAGGACGTCAACCTTTGCCGCTTCACCGCAAACGTTACGGGCAAAAAGATAACGGCGGGTCCCGTTGAAGCCACGGCGATAGGCAACATCGCGGTTCAGCTTATCGCGCAGGGCACGATAAAGGACGTTGCGCAGGCAAGACATGAGTTCTGCTCTGACGACCTGAAAATCTACGAGCCCGAAGACAGCGCTGCTTGGGACGCAAAATACCAAGATTATCTCAAATACAAATGGGCTTTGCAGGACTGATATAAGACCGAAAAGAGTGACGGAAATGTACGAAGAAATCAGAAACGAGGCGCGGCGGGCGGCTGAACTGCTCGTCGCAGCCGCAAAACTCAAAAAAGGCGACCTTTGCGTGGTGGGCTGTTCGTCCAGCGAGATAGTGGGTCAGCGCATAGGCAAAGGTTCGGTCTTTGAAGTGGGACAGGCGGTCTTTGAAGAGATATACGGCGTGCTGAAAAAGAACGGCATATATCTGGGCTGTCAATGCTGCGAACACCTGAACAGAGCCGTGGTGGTAGAGGGCAAGTACGCGCAGAGCCACGGTCTTGAAGAGGTCAACGTCGTGCCGCAGCCGAAAGCGGGCGGCTCATGGGCGACCGCGGGTTACAAATCGTTTGAACACCCCGTCGTGGTCGAAGAGGTCAAAGCCGACGCGGGTATGGACATCGGGGACACGCTGATAGGTATGCACTTGAAGCGCGTTGCGGTGCCCGTGCGTCTCGACGTCAAAAAGATAGGCGAAGCAAACGTTGTTTACGCCCGCACGCGCCCGAAGTTCATCGGCGGTTGCAGAGCGGTTTACGACGAGGAGAAAATGTGATATGCCACCGGGAATTGAAATCGAACGGAAGTATCTGATAAAAATGCCCGACGAAGAGTTTCTTGCAACGATAGAGGGCGCAACGGTCACGGATATAACGCAGACATATCTTGTGCCGGTTATCCCGACTTTTACGGAAAGGGTCAGAAAAGCCGAAAAAAACGGCAAGGCGGTATACACATATACGCTCAAATTCGGACATTCACGCAGCATGAGGCACGAACAGGAAGAGGCGTTGGACGAAAAGAAATACCTCTCCATGCTGAAGCAAGCCGACAAAAATCTGACGCCGATAAAAAAGCGGCGCTGGAAAATTCCGATGAAAAACGGACTTTTTGCGGAGATAGACATTTATCCGTTTTGGAAAAAGCAGGCGATATGCGAGGTCGAAACGGAGACCGAAGACGAATATTATACCCTGCCAGATTTTATAGAGGTCATACGCGAAGTTACGGAAGACAAGAGTTACACAAACAGATCCATGGCATTTTTTGTGCCGTTTGAGGATAAAGACCTGTGAGCAAATTCAAAAAAATAAACAAAGAGGACGTCGCCGCCGCGCAGGCGAAAAAGAAGCAGAGAAAAATCATTCTGCGAGTTCTGGGCGCGGTGGTTCTGCTTGCCGTTGCCGTGACGGCGGTTATATATTTTGTGCCGAAGAAAAACGGCGGGTTCGGCTTTGAGCAGACAAAGACATATTTCGAGGTTCGCGGATTTCTCAAAGACATAATAGCGGAAGACCTCGATTCCGCAGTCGAAAACATTTGGTTTTTCGACAACGAGGAAAACTTGGAAAACGGCACCGAACTTTCGGAGGAAGAGGCTCAAAACGTTTGGAAAAAGCGTGTCGCGGCGCAGAAAAACGGCGAATACGCAAATTATATCGAGGATTTTTCCGACCTGAAAGTTTATAAAAAGGACGGCGTTTTTTACGCCTCGGTAAAATTGCATACAAGAGAACGCGGCGTTGCGTCTTACAGGACAACGACTTTGCGTTTTGCAAACGGAAAAATATATACCGTTGCCGACTATTCGACGGAGCAGCTCAATCCGCTCGAAAAGGCGCTTTCGGGGTATCTCGGCGAGTAAAAAGTTTTTGTATCGAACGGAGCTTGCCTGTCTGACCTGTGTTGCGAGCCGACAGTCAAAAAAACGGTTTCACCGCAAAGACGTCGGAGAGTTTTTGTTATGTTACATGATATAATGCGCGCATTCCGTCCGCTCCCCAAACTGAAAACGGAGCGGCTCGTACTCCGCCGTCCGTATCTTTACGACACGGACGATATATTCTTTTGTATGTCCGACCCGAGTATATCCCGTTTCGAAACGTGGGAAACGCACCGTTCGAACGCGGAGACCGCAGAATTTTTGAACGGGCTTATTCTGAAATACGAAAAAGGCTCTTGCACTTCATGGGTAATCGAGCGCAAAAGCGACGGGCGGGCAATAGGCATGATAAACCTGCACGACATTGCGTCTCTGAGCCGCCGCGCCGAAATGGGCTATTGGATAGCAAGCGATTGCAGGCGCAGAGGTTACGCTTTTGAAGCGGCTTTTGCCGTTATGGATTTCGGATTCAACAAAGTCGGTCTGAACCGCATCGTGGGCAAATGTGCGGCGGACAACGAACCGTCGGCGGCGCTGATGAAAAAACTCGGCATGGTGTACGAGGGCTGCCACCGCGAGGAGATATGGCTCAAAAACCGCTATGCGGACATAAAGATATTCGCAATGCTGAAAGAAGATTGGTAAGCGCGGTCTGCGCAGCCCGAACGCAGGGACACAGCCGGAAACAGGCTCTTTGCCGATATTTTGCAAAGCGTTATAAATAAGAGGATAACTCATGGATAATTTTGAAACGCCGGAGCAGCGGCTTCGGAAAATTCAGAACGAACTGAATACGGCAAAAGCGCAGACTGTTCCCGCAGACGTCGAAAAAACGCCCGAACAAGCCGAAAATGCGGCGTCAGAGACGGAAATACCCGTTTCCGACGGCGAAAACGAAAACGAAGAGCCGCAGACGTGCGAGACGGACGCGGTAAACGGCAAAGAACCGCACAATGAAATAGAGAGCGAAGTCCCCTCACCGCAAAGACCGCAGAAGTTCACATCGCCGAAGAATGAAAACAGACGCAGAAACGGTGTTTCCGCAGTTCTGATAACGTTGACGGCGATAAGCACCGCGATAGCGATTTTCAGCACCTGCGTGGCGATGGTAGCGCTCCGAAAAGCGGAGAACCAGCCGAAGGCGAGCGTTGAGATAAAACAGTCCAGCGATGAGCCGAAGCACGAAGAACCGACAGAAAGCGACGGCTCGTCAAAAGCGGCGATACAGAAGATACTGCCGAGCGTTGTTGAGATAATGACGAAGAAAACAAGCGGCAGCGGCGGCGGAAGCGGAGTTATAATGACTTCCGACGGATATATTCTGACAAACGCGCACGTCATAGACAGCGCACGGGCGGTCGAGGTGAGAGACAACGAGGATAACTACTACCACGCGACCGTGGTCGGTTACGACTCGGAAAGCGACGTCGGAGTTATCAAGATAGAGGGCACGTTCACCCCCGCCGAGTTCGCCAACTCGGAAACGGTCGAGGTCGGAGATACTGTCATCGCGATAGGCACGCCTTACGATTCCGCGCTTTTTCAGACTGCCACAAAGGGCATGGTCAGCGCGATACGCAATTCGGTCGAGTTCAAAAATCTCGGCATAACGGCGGACGTTATCCAGCACGACGCCACGATAAATTCGGGCAACAGCGGCGGACCGCTTATAAATTTGAGCGGTCAGGTCATAGGGCTGAACAGCCTGCAAATCGCGGGCGAGTTCAAAAATCTCGGCTTTGCTCTCCGCATAAACGGCGTGCTGAATTACGCAAAACAGATAATAGAAAACGGCAAAATAGAAAAACCGATGCTCGGCGTGACCGTTAAAGCAAATGCCGACGGCGGGCTTTGGGTCGGCGCGGTGGTCAAGGGCGGCGCGGCTGAACAGGCGGGCGTGCTTGAAAACGACATTATCAGAGCCATCGACGACGTTGAAGTGAACGACACGGACGACCTTTCCGCATATCTTAAAACAAAGCGCGTCGGCGACACGGTCGAACTGACAGTTGAGCGCGGCGGCAAGGAAATCAAGCTGAAAGCCGTGCTGAAATCGTCGAAGTAACATCGGTTGCCAAAAGACAGAGAGCCGCAAGCCGTTCATATTAAAAGGAATATAGAAATTATGGAAACAAGAGTAGCCGTTATGGCGATAATTGTGGAAGATACCTCCGCGGTAGAAAAACTCAATGCGGAACTCCACGAATACGGTAAATATATAATCGGAAGAATGGGTCTTCCCTACAAGACAAAAAACATCAACATCGTTTCGATAGCGCTCGACGCGCCGCAGGACGCAATATCCGCGCTTGCGGGCAAACTCGGCAACGTCAAAGGATTAAGCGTCAAAACGGCTTATTCCAACGTAACGGGCAATGACTGACGCAAAACAACTCATCGACAGACTTGACCGCGAACATACGCTCACCGTCGATGAATACGAATACCTTATAACGGCGCAGACTGACGAACTTGCCGAATATGCGGCATCGCTTGCGGATAAACGGCGACGCGAAATATATAAAAACGAGGTCTTTGTCAGAGGGCTTATCGAGATAGGCAATCTGTGCAAAAACGACTGCTTTTATTGCGGTATACGCCGCTCGAACAAGGCGTGCGACCGCTACCGACTGACAAAAGAAGAGATTTTGGACTGCTGCAATACGGGTTACGAACTCGGATTCCGCACATTTGTTTTGCAGGGCGGCGAGGGCGTTTTCGGACTTGAAGAGATACTGCAAACCGTTCGCGAGATAAGAGCGGGATTTCCCGACTGCGCGATAACGCTTTCTCTCGGCGAATATCCGACCAAGGCTTATGCGGCGATGAAAGCGGCGGGCGCGGACAGGTATCTTTTGCGGCACGAGACTGCGGACAAGGAACATTACGAAAAACTGCACCCCGCGAATATGTCGTTCGACAACCGTATGCGGTGTCTGAAAGACTTGAAAACGCTCGGTTTTCAGGTCGGGTGCGGGTTTATGGTCGGTTCGCCTTATCAGACGGCGAAAACACTTGCAAAAGACCTGAAATTCGTTGAGACGTTCAGTCCCGATATGTGCGGCATAGGACCGTTCATTCCGCAAAAGGACACGCCTTTCGGCACGTTTACCGCAGGAACGGCGGCGCAAACGGTATATCTTCTGTCGCTGATACGTCTGATAAAACCGAACATTTTGCTGCCGTCCACCACGGCGCTCGGCACGGTTGACCCGAAAGGGCGCGAAAAAGGAATACAGGCGGGTGCAAATGTGGTCATGCCCAACCTTTCCCCCGTTTCGGTGCGCAAAAAGTACGCACTTTACGACGACAAGATATGCACGGGCGACGAATCGGCGCAATGCCGTGCGTGCCTTGCGGGACGCATGAGGTCGATAGGCTTTGAAGTCGTCACGGCAAGAGGGGACATAATATCATAACTTTTGCGTATTATCAACTTTTGCTTACAATTTAATAATAAACAATATCAACATATCTGTCTGACGGAAAGGGCTTTGACCCTGACCGCAAGAAAGGAAGTATCACCATGGCAATTTACGATCCGAAATCAATGAAAGCCGAAGAGTTTATCAACGACGAGGAGATAAGACAAACGCTTGCGTACGCGCAGGCGCACAAGAGCGACGCGGCTCTTATCGACGCGCTGCTCGAAAAGGCGAGGCCGAAGAAGACCGAAAACGGCGTTGTATGTTCGGGACTGACGCACAGAGAAGCGTCCGTTTTGCTTGCGTGCGACCTGCCCGACAAAATCGAAAAGATGTACGCGCTGGCAAACGAGATAAAACTTGCGTTTTACGGCAATCGTATCGTTATGTTCGCGCCGCTTTATCTTTCGAATTACTGCGTCAACGGGTGCGTTTACTGCCCGTATCACGCAAAAAACAAGACTATCCCCCGCGTCAAACTGACGCAGGAGCAGATAAAAAAAGAGGTCATCGCACTTCAAGACATGGGGCATAAACGCCTTGCGATAGAAGCGGGCGAAGACCCTGTGAACAACCCCATCGAATACATTCTCGAATGTATCAAAACGATATATTCCGTGCACCACAAAAACGGCGACATACGCCGCGTAAACGTCAACATTGCGGCGACGACCGTTGAAAATTACAGAAAACTCAAAGAAGCGGGCATCGGAACGTATATCCTGTTCCAGGAGACCTACAACAAAAAGAGTTACGAGCAGCTGCACCCGACGGGGCCCAAGCACAACTACGACTATCACACCGAAGCGATGGACAGAGCCATGCAGGGCGGCATTGACGATGTGGGGCTGGGCGTGCTTTACGGGCTTGAGGGTTACGATTACGAATTTGCGGGGCTGCTTATGCACGCGGAACATCTCGAAGCCGTTCACGGCGTGGGACCGCACACGATAAGCGTTCCGAGAATAAAGCACGCGGACGACATCGACCCGACGGCGTTTGACAACTCCGTGCCCGACGACCTGTTCGCAAAACTCATCGCCTGCATACGCATTGCCGTGCCGTACACCGGCATGATAATTTCCACGCGCGAGAGCGAAGAGGTTCGCGGCAAAGTGCTTGATTACGGCATTTCGCAGATAAGCGGCGCGTCGCGCACGTCCGTGGGAGGATATTGCGAGGACGAGCGTCCGCACGATTCGGAGCAGTTTGACGTTTCCGACCAGAGAACGCTTGACGAGGTGGTGCGTTGGCTTATGCAGAGCGACCACATTCCGTCTTTCTGCACCGCGTGCTATCGCGAGGGCAGAACGGGCGACCGCTTTATGAGCCTTTGCAAGAACGGGCAGATACTGAACTGCTGCCACCCGAATGCGCTGATGACGCTTGCCGAATATCTTGTGGATTATGCGTCCGAGGAGACGAAAAAAGTTGGTTTTGAAGTCATCAAACGCGAACTTGAAAAAATTCCGAAAGAAAAAGTGCGCAATATCGCGAAAGAGAACATAGAGCAGATAAAAAACTCTAACCGCCGCGATTTCCGCTTCTGATAGGGGGAAAAACAATGAGTTTTAATTCAACCCCGTCCGCCGAAAGAGTCCACATCGGCTTTTTCGGGCTTCGGAACGCGGGCAAATCGAGCGTTGTCAATGCCGTTACGGCGCAGGAACTTTCGCTTGTTTCCGACGTAAAGGGAACGACGACCGACCCCGTTCGCAAGGCGATGGAACTGCTGCCGATAGGACCTGTGGTCATCATCGACACCCCCGGAACGGACGACGAGGGCGCGCTCGGAGAACAAAGGGTCAAACGGGCGATGAAAACGCTTGACGAGACCGACATCGCCGTGCTTGTGATAGATGCCGAAAAGGGCGAAACGCAGGCGGATGAAGAACTGAAAAAACTGATAACGGAGCGGAAGATCCCGCTCATAACGGTATATAACAAGGCTGACTTGCTCCCCGCCGTTCCGACGGCGGGCGAGAACACGCTTTATGTCAGCGCGGCAAGCGGAACGAACATTTTCGAATTGAAAGAAATGCTCGGCAGAATTGCCGCCGACGGCAAAAAGGAAAAGCGGCTGATAGGCGACCTGCTTCAAAAGGACGATATCGTCGTGCTTGTCACGCCTATCGACGAATCCGCGCCGAAAGGCAGAATGATATTGCCGCAGCAGCAGACGATACGCGACGTGTTGGACAGCGACGCGGTGTGCCTTGTCACAAAGGAAACACAGCTTGAAACGCTGCTTTCTTCCCTGCCGAAAAAACCGCGGCTGGTCGTGACGGATTCGCAGGCGTTCGGCTTTGTGAACAAGGTCGTGCCGAAAGACATTCCGCTGACATCGTTTTCGATGCTGTTTGCACGCTATAAGGGCGACATTTTTGCGTTGGCGGACGGTGCGGACACGCTCGACAAGCTCCGCAACGGCGACCGTGTGCTTATCAGCGAGGGCTGCACGCACCACAGGCAATGCAACGACATCGGCACGGTCAAACTGCCGAATTGGGTCAGCAAATATACGGGCAAGGACATTGTTTTTGACTTCACGTCGGGCAGGGATTTTCCCGAAGACGTTTCGGAATATTCGCTTGTCATTCATTGCGGCGGCTGTATGCTGAACGATGCGGAAATATCGTCACGCGCAAAACGCGCAAAGGCGCAGGGCGTGCCGATGACGAACTACGGCACGGCTATCGCAAAAATGCACGGAATATTGGAACGGGCGATAAAGCCGCTTAAGCCGTAACGCAAAAAAACGACGCAAACTCCGCGCAGCGGAAAGAAAAAGGCTATGCACGTTTCGGGA